>ERZ724505.5-NODE-5-length-260755-cov-8.715635_pt1 | contig 260755 bp, 284 predicted proteins | sample MGYA00376038_ERZ724505 | MGnify/ENA primary metagenome ERZ724505 (study PRJEB28724, sample SAMN07190884) | wastewater metagenome | isolation source: effluent of sewage treatment plant in Hong Hong | place: Hong Kong | collected 2016-03-17 ... | reverse complement strand
GTATATAGGTAAGGTGATCATCCTCTCGGTCAACACCTCCAAGGCAATCCTCACCCTGCTTGTCTTCTTACTCATGAATCACAATGCTCTCTTAAACCTCAAGATTAACGAGCCAGCAGGTGGGCGCGTTTCAAGCAGTGAAACCGGCTGGGACGGCAGCCACGAAGCTCCCGCCACTCCGGCGATGAAATCCATCGACGAAGCAATGAGCGACCTGGACCTCTAGGGGCTGCGCAAAGTAGGCATTCAGGAAAGCGGAAATTTTCCTGCTGATAAAATTTCCTACGTACGGCGCCGTCGCGCCTCCCTACATTCCTTCATACCTACATTTGCTTCGCTGTGCCAAGCAGACTTTTCTTAAAATCCGCGCTACACTACTAGCGCGGATTTTTATGAAGAAAACACAAACCTTGTTTTTGCTAGATGAAATAGAGCAACTTGCCCGGGCGTTGCTCGATATTTCGCAATTTCTAAAACAGTATCGTCTAAAATTTCCTATAGCTAATAAAATTCAGCTCCCAAAGATACCCCCTGCGCTAAGTGAGAGAATTGCTATCGACCTTATTCAACGTAAAGCTATCCTGATCGACGAGGTTATACACGAATGCTTTTTAGGGGGGACGGTTGCCGATGTTATTGCAAAAACCGAAGATAGTAGAACTTTAAAAATAGAGGTTAAGAGTACGGGGAGTAGTAGTTTCCAAAATTTTACTAAAAAAGATATCCAAGCTGACTACTTAATTTGGATTCATTTTGATAATTTTTTCTATGATGAGGAAAAACCACAAATTGAAATTTTCATCCTAAAGGATCCACGCTCACATTATCCGGTTAGAGATACTAGAATTTTGCTAGGTCTCAAGGATTTTATTATTAAACCTGTAACAAAATTCAGTTTCCATTTTAAAGAGTTTTATAACCCAAGGAATGACGTTAGTATTTAATTATGGACGGAGTGATTAGGATATCGGTGTGCTTTTTGTGTCACGATGGGAAAGGTAATTTTGTGCTGCATAAGCGCTCGCAAAAGTGTCGTGATGAGCAGGGCCGGTGGGACGCGGGCGGTGGAGGCTTGAAGTTTGGCGAGAAAATTGAGGACGCGCTCGTGCGTGAAATTAAGGAGGAGTATTGTGCGACGCCCAAAGAAATTCGCTTTCTCGGCTACCGTGACGTCTTTCGTGAGCAAGATGGAGTAAAGACCCACTGGATAGCGTTTGACCACCAAGTGCTCCTCGACCCAGGTGAAGTGAAGATAGGCGAGCCCGAGAAGTGCGACGAGCTGCGTTGGGTGACGCTCGATGAAATCAAACATTTCACCGAAGAGCTTCATTCGCAATTCCCTGCATTTTTTGATAAATATGGTGATATCTTGATATGAAAGCTTTTGATGCCCTAACATATAAAGACCAAAAAGGGTCTTTTAATAACGAAGATGAACAACTACTACTTTCTTTACTGAAGGGAACTAGCGGGAAGGTTTTAGATATTGGTTGTGGAGACGGCCTGCTTACTGTTCAGGCGAAGGAAAGTATGCCCGAGGCACAAATTGTTGCTATAGATAATTCGCCAGAACAAATACAGTTGGCTACTAAGAATGATGCTGAAGGAATTGAATTTGCCGAGGCCGACATTACAAACCTCTCACGTGAAGAGATCTTTGACGGAGCGTATTCTTTTTATGCTTTCCCGCATATTCCTAAAAGTAAAATCCCATCTGCACTAGTTTCCGTTAGAAATGTACTTAAGCCAGGAGGAAAATTTTATCTTTTTACCAACATCTGCTTGTTTGACTCATCTCTAGCTACCGAGGCTGACCAAGAGGCATGTGACATTGTGTTTCTTAATGAATGGCCATCGCAAATTAATCTAATAGATTTAGAACAAATGAGAGAAATGTTTACTGCCGCAGGCTTTAAAGAAGTGGATAACAAAATGCTTAAGACCGGAGCGAAAGTAAAAAACTACGGTGAGATGATTTCCTGGTTGTTTGTTCTAGAATAGGAGCATGGAGCAAAAAGAGCCAGTCTTATTTTACGAACGAGAGTTTTATACCTTTTCAAACTTTTCGTCCTTTCAGGTTGAGTACAAGGGAGTGCTTTGGCCAACTTCTGAGCATGCCTATCAAGCGGCAAAGTTTACTGACCCTTCAATTGTGGATGAAATTTTAAAAACCCGCTCAGCACACGAGGCATTTAAGCTCGCGAGGTCGTATGCGGATAAGGTGCGCCCAGATTGGAATGATGTTCGGGTTTCAGTTATGGAAGAGGTGGTACGAGCGAAACTTTCACAACACCCCTATGTCCAACAAAAGCTAAAAGAGACGGGCGATAGGGAAATCATTGAAGATTCTCCAGTCGACCCCTTTTGGGGCTGGGGACCAAACAAGGATGGCGAAAACCAGTTAGGTAAAATTTGGATGCGCCTGCGGGCGGAGTTGTAATATGCAAATTGAGTACGAAGCGACATTTATCCCGGTTGATAAAGATGAGGTGCGTGCACAGCTGAAGTCGGCGGGAGCAAAGCTTGTGCGGTCGGAGTTTTTACAAAAGCGTAGCGTTTTTCATTTGCCCCAAGGACATGATATTACGGGTGGTTGGGCTCGTGTGCGTGACGAAGGCAATCGAATCACCCTGAGTATTAAAATAGTAAACGGCTCAAATATCGAAGATCAAAAAGAATCTCAAATAGTGATCGATTCGTTTGAAGAGGGAAAACAAATTTTGATGCTGCTAGGCTGCCGCGAAAAGGCGTATCAAGAAACCTACAGAGAGTTGTGGAAACTTGACGGTGTAGAAATTACTATCGACACGTGGCCATTTCTCGAGCCGTTTGTTGAGATTGAAGGGGAGTCAGAGTCTGTTGTGCGTTCTGTTGCAGAAAAAACAGGATTTGATTGGTCGCAAGCGCAGTTTTGCGCAGTGGGTACGCTGTATAGCAAAAAGTACAATCTTTCGACAGAAATTATAAATGACCGAACACCTCGAATCGTTTTTAATATGGAGAACCCGTTCCAGGGTAAATGAAGAGTGCCAATTGACCAAAAACTGTTTTTGTGTTAATAATATATTTGGTAATAGCAACGCGATAACAGAAAGGAGCCAGAGATGGCTGGTAAAGAATTTACTTCTCCACAAGTAGAAACATACCTACTGTTCAAGGTGGCGCCAGCTATATGGCAGATCAATGAACATCATCGTGCTGAGTTTGTGCTGAAGCAGTACAATAATCCATACACGAATACGTCAGCTCTTCTTCTTGCTTGGCATACAACCTTGTCTAGGGGCGATAAAATCAAAATTGGGTTTCGTCCACGACAATCATTTACCCCGAACCCCGATCAGCAAGCCCATCCACTCAGCACCCTTTTCCCTTCAGATATTGTGGTGCGCCAAACAGTGTCAGAATTCTACCCGGCCGACAATATGGTTAGTATTTATGGGTTGTGTGGACCACTTCGCAATGAGGTAATGACAGATCAGTTGTTGATCGAGTTGGGGAAGCTTGAGGCGTACTATGGTTACGGCGATACCCAGGTGCGACTGGGTGAACTACTACGTAAAATGGGGGTTTCTTTATAAGAAGAGTAGCAGGGTGCGGTCAGGCGGTCCTTTAGGGCCGCCTTCATTTTTTATACAAGACACGTTATAACGTATTCATGCGATTTCATGTCGTCACATTATTCCCAGAGGTCGTCGAGGCGTACACAGGCGCGTCTATTTTAGGTCGTGCCCAAAAAGAGGGGTTGCTCAAAGTTGAGGCACACCAGCTGCGCAATTTTGTGACCAACAAGTGGGGTAAGGCCGACGAGCGCCCGTATGGGGGCGGCCCCGGCATGGTGCTCCAAGCCGAGCCATTTGTGCGCGCCGTTGAAACTATTGAGAAGAAAATCAATCGTTTTTCAAAAAACAAAAATAAGAACAAAGTAGAATCAAAAGCTGAATGTTTTGATGTTATGATATATGGGAACAAAAAAGAGACTAGCAAAACAACGAGCGGAGCTGCTAAAAAAAGTGGTACTAAGGGTTTGAAGATTTTAATAACCTCGGCGGGTGGGAAGCCGCTGACGAATGCGTTTGCAAAAAAGCTGAGCAAGCAAGACGACGTCATCATTTTGTGCGGCAGATATGAAGGTATTGATGGTCGCGTCAAAAAGATTGTATCGAGCCAGTTTGGTAAAGTAGCAGTTGAAGAAGTTTCCATAGGTGACTATATCCTCACCGGCGGTGAGATTCCCGCACTCGCTATCATCGACGCAACTGCGCGGCAGATTCCTGGTGTGTTGGGGAAGATTGAGTCGCTCGAAGAGGGGAGAGTTGCAAGCCACGATGTCTACACTCGCCCCGAAATTATCGAGCATGGCGGTAAAAAGTACCGCGTCCCTAAGGTACTGCTCTCTGGCCACCACGCCAATATCGATGCTCTGCGCGCCAAAAAGCGCAGCGACCCCTTGGCTTCATAAGGCGATTGTGTGAACTGGAACAGGTTTACCTGTGCACAAATGGGCCTTCATGAAATTGTCATTTTAAAAAATCTAATGTAAGGTTTTTTTGTGAAGGTAAAAAAAATCAAAGGCAAACACTTCGTATTTGATCTCTATGGGTGCGACTACCATGAGACGAATTCGCCCAAGGAGCTGGAGAAGCTCCTTGTTGGTGCTGCGAAGGCAGCGAAGATGGAGATCCTCCATACCTATTTTCATCACTTCTCTCCACATGGCGTGACAGGTGTACTCGTGCTCTCGACCTCACATATCTCGGTGCATACCTGGCCTGAGTATGGCTACGCCGCGTTTGATGTCTTTAGCTGCTCAGACGAAGTGCAGACCCGCAAAGCCATGAACCATATTACACGCGAGTTGATCCATAACCGAAAGAAAATACATGAGATTGATCGTGGCTATGCTGAGTTGAAGACCATAGACATTCCGGTATATAAAAATAATTCAAAAAAGCGCTTCACAGTACACAAAAAGCTCGCTGAGATTAAAAACTCATACCAAAAGATTCAAGTGCTCGATGTGGAACAATTCGGCGCCACTTTGTTTATTGATGGAGTCACGCAAGTTTCTGAATTCGATCATCATATATATGATTCTGCGATTTTAAAGCCTATGCGTAAAAATGATTCACGTATTTTAATACTTGGAGGTGGTGATGGGTTTGTGGCAAGAGAAGTACTAAAGAAAAATCCTCGTGCACACGTAACTATTGTCGAATTAGATCCAGATGTGGTGTATGCAGCGCGTACATATTTTAGTCAAGGCGAAATTTTTGATGACCCACGGGTAACACTTGTTGTGGCAGATGCTCGTAAATATTTGAGCGATATGGCGGCATCAGAGTATATGTTTGATGGAGTTGTAATTGATCTTACTGATGTGCCCGTGGGCAGCAGTCGAGCAGCAAAGCGAGTATCACAATTTTACAAATCTCTTTTACACAAGACCAAAGAGTTTCTTGCTGAAGATGGATGGATAAGCGTTCAGGCTGGTGCTGCTAAAACAAAGCGTCCCCATGTAAATTTAGGGACTGTAGTGTACCCCTATTTAAAAGATTCATTTAAGACGGTAGAAAAAAATACTGTGTATATACCTAGCTTTTTGGAGGACAGCCTCTTTTTATACGCGACAAGCGCAAAGGTTAAATAGTGTCTATTGGGCGGGTGCTAGACGAGGATCAATGTCATCACCAGTGAGGTGGTATTTTTCGGCTATCTCATCCAACACATCGCCCTCGCTGGTAGCAAACTCAAATGAATTATAGTTATCTAAAATTTCCTCACCTGGTTGGATATCTTTGAGAGCGACGGTCACCGCTTCTTCTTCAGAATCTTTGTATTCAGAATAACTGTTTGGGTCGTCGGAATGGTTAATATGACGTGCCCCATCAGAAGAATATATGTATAACCCACTCTTTTTGCTCCTATAGCCATAGGTATAGGCGCATATTTGGGCTAATTCAGGTAGGGCAAGTATCTCTTCTCGGGTTAGTTTTAGGTCAATGCCGGGAGTAAAACGCCAAATTTCAGTACCTTTGGGGATAAGCTGGTCTGCGAAAAGACCGAGACCATGGATTTTGCTAGGCAAAATTTTGGTTTTAACTAGAAGCATAGCGCCATTTTAGCGCAATTGTGCCGGTAGGATAGCCCCAGTGGTGCCTTTTTCCCCAAAAGGGGCTTAAAAGGCTTGACGGGGTGGGTGAGAGGTATATACTAGTTATTGAAACCAACGGGGTTCGGATTGAGTATCGAGGAGGGGGTTTCGATACAAAAAGGGTGGCACGAAACATAAATTAAAGCTTCATAAAATTGAGGCAGGACGCAGTGTATGCGCCCGATTTTTCGTGTTTTATACCTGGGGATAAGTCGCTCGACAAACAAAAAAAGAGCACCATTTTATTAGCCGCGCTTCATTACTAATTCACCGCGAGTATCATATGCGAGAGCAAAAATATTTCAGCCGTTTCCGCGCACCGCGCGTTGAGACACCCAACCTGGTCGAGGCCCAAGTAGATTCTTACAAGCAGCTGCTAGAAGGTGGCGTGAAAGAAGTCTTTAAGGAATTCACTCCTATTAAAGACTACTCAGGCAAGAAGTTCGATCTTGAGTTCGTAAAGATCGAGATGGGCGAGCCAAAATATGACGAGCACTATGCAAAGGCGCAAAAGATGACGCTGGATCAACCCCTGCGCGCTATTGTGCGCTTGCACAATAAGACGACCGGTGAATCTAAAGAACAGGAAATCTTCCTCGCAGATTTCCCAGTCATGACCGAACACGGCACCTTCGTCATCAACGGTGTAGAGCGTGTTATCGTCCCCCAGCTCGCGCGCTCCTACGGCGTCTTCTTTACTGCTGATGAAGTAAAAGGGAAGCGACACTTTGGCGCAAAACTCATCCCCGCTCGCGGTGCCTGGATCGAAATTGAAGCCGAAGCAAACGGCGGACTCTCAGTGCGCATCGACCGCAAGCGCAAATTCCCCGCACTCTCCCTCCTGCGTGTCTTTGGTGCTGAAACTGATGGTGAGCTGAAGCAACTCTTCTCTGGCTCAGAACTCGGAAAGAAATTTGTCGAAGAAGGTCTCGCGCTTGACCCAGCGAAGACTGCTGAAGACGCATATGTAGAGATCCATAAGCGCTTGCGTGATGGTGACCTCGCGACCGTCGCAAACGCGCGTGAGTACATCAACTCTATCTTTGGTGAAGAGCGCTATGATCTCTCTCGGGTGGGACGCTTCCGCTTTAATCAGCGCTTTGGTAAGCCGCTGACCGAAGAGGCACTCGCACAAAAGACGCTTACACTCGAAGACCTTGTCACGGTGTTTAATCACATTCTCGAGCTTGAGGGTGACCCGAACGCCATAGAGGACAACATTGACCACCTCGGAAGCCGTCGCGTGCGCTATGTCGGCGAAATGCTCCAGCAGCGTCTGCGCGTTGGCCTCACCCACATGAAGCGCAATATCCAAGACCGCATGTCGACTATCGACACTGACGCGTCATTGCCGCAGCAGTTCGTGAACCCACGCCCACTGCAGGCTCGCATCAAAGAGTTTTTCACCACCAACCAGCTGTCACAGTTCATGCAGCAGGAAAACGCGCTCACTGAGCTTGAACACCTGCGCACCCTTTCGGCACTCGGACCCGGGGGTCTTACCCGCGAGCGTGCCGGCTTTGAGGTGCGCGACGTGCACCCAAGCCACTACGGCCGCCTTTGCCCGATCCACACACCTGAAGGCCCGAACATCGGTCTTATTTTGCGTCTTTCGACATTCGCACGACTCAACGAGTTCGGCATGATCGAGACGCCCTATATGCAGGTGGAGAAAGGTAAGGTGACCGGTAAGGTTGTCTACTTAAACGCTGCTGAGGAAGAGAAGTACACCATCGCCCACGGCGCAACTAATGTTGCAGACGATAAAATTGTCGACCAGATGGTAGACGCTCGCCAAAATGGTGAGCCTACTCGCGTGGAGCGCGATGAAGTTGAACTCATCGACGTTGCTGCGGGCCAGCCATTCTCAATCGCTACCTCGATGATCCCATTCCTTGAGCACAACGACGCAAACCGCGCACTCATGGGTTCGAACATGCAGAAGCAATCAACGCCGGTCCTCTTGCCGGAGGCACCGCTCGTGGCAACGGGTGTTGAAGCACGCGCTGCGCGCGATACCGGCCGCCTTATCCTCGCAAAGGAAGAGGGTACGGTCGTGCAAGCTGATGGTAAGCGCATTGTTGTGAAGAATACAAAAGGTAAGGAAGTAGAGTATCCACTCGTTAACTTCGTGCGCACCAACGGCTTTACAGCACTCCATCAGCGTCCTGCTATTTCAGTTGGTACTAAGGTGAAGCCTGGCGATCTTTTGGCAGATGCTTCATCGACTGATGGTGGCCAGTTAGCGCTTGGCCAGAACTGCCTCGTCGCATTTATGTGTTGGTCTGGAGCAAACTACGAAGACGCTATCATCATCTCCGAGCGCATGGTGAAGGACTCCAAGTTCTCTTCTATTCATATTGAAGAGTTCGTCTGCAACGTGCGCGACACCAAGCTCGGTGCTGAGGAGACCACGCACGACATTCCGAACGTATCTGAAGCGAAGCTGCGCAATCTTGATGAGGACGGTATTGTTCGTCCTGGTTCAGAAGTGCGCCCAGGCGACATCTTGGTTGGTAAAATTACGCCAAAAGGCGAGACACAGCTCACTCCTGAAGAGCGTTTGCTCCGCTCGATCTTTGGTGATAAGGCTCGCGATGTAAAAGACTCATCACTGCGCATGGAAAACGGCAAGCGTGGTCGCGTCATTGGCGTTAAGGTCTTCTCCCGTGAGATGGGCCACCAGCTTGAAAGTGGCATTATTAAGCGTATCCACATTGAAGTGGCTCAGCTGCGCACCGTCTCTGTCGGTGACAAACTCGCTGGTCGTCACGGCAACAAGGGTGTTATCTCCCGCATCCTTCCTGAGGAAGACATGCCATACACCGCAGATGGCCGCCCAGTAGACGTGATCCTCACTCCGCTTGGCGTGCCGTCCCGTATGAACCTCGGTCAAATTCTTGAGCTGCACCTTGGTCTCGCCGCGAATACACTCAACTATCAAGCTATCTGCCCACCATTCCAGGGTGCGACTGAAGATGAAATCCGTGCTGAGCTTACAAAAGCTGGTTTTTCAGAGTCAGGCAAAATGAAGCTCTACGATGGCCGCACCGGTGAAGCTTTTGACCAAGATATCTCGGTGGGCTACATGTACATCCTCAAACTGCACCACATGGTGGAGGACAAGATCCACATGCGCTCTATCGGCCCGTACTCGCTTATTACCCAGCAGCCGCTTGGTGGTAAGGCACAAGGTGGTGGTCAGCGCTTTGGTGAAATGGAAGTCTGGGCACTCTTGGGCTATGGCGCCGCATATACCTTGCGCGAAATGCTCACGGTGAAGTCGGACGACATCGCTGGTCGCTCCGCAGCATTCGACGCTATTGTGCGTGGTGAGCGTATCTCACACCACTACGCGCCTGCGTCATTCAATGTGCTCTTGCACACGCTGCGAGGGTTAGCACTTGATGTAGAACTTATGCGCGATGGGCATGGCCTTTCGAACACGCGTAAGACGCCGGGCGCCGAGTCTATCGACTTTGACGCGGTGCGCATCCGCCCAGCATCACCTGAGAAAATCCTCGAGTGGTCACACGGCGAGGTCACGAAGCCTGAAACGATTAACTACCGCACCCAGCGCCCTGAGAAGAACTCACTCTTTGATGAAAAGATCTTCGGTCCGGAGCGCGACTACGAATGTTACTGCGGTAAGTATCGTGGTATTCGCTACAAGGGCATCGTCTGTGAAAAATGTGGCGTTGAAATCACTCGCTCAATCGTGCGCCGCGAGCGCATGGGCCACGTCGACTTGGCAGTGCCGGTTGCGCACGTATGGTTCTTGCGCGCGATTCCGTCGCGCCTTGCGATGGTACTTGGTATCTCTGCGGGTGAACTTGAAAAGGTTGTCTACTTTGCTGGTTACATCGTTACCGAAGTCCACCAGGCCGAGAAGGAGCGCATCGTCGGCGAACTTGAAGCTGAATACAAGGCAAAGGTAAAGAATCTCCAAGACGAAAAGTCGAAGGATAAGATGAAAGAGCTTTTCCTCGACGCGAAGCGTGATATCGACTCAATTCAGATTGGTGCAGTGCTCGACGAACCTCGCTACCACCGCTATGTCATCAAATATGGCGCGATGTTTGAAGCAGGTATCGGTGCTGAAGCACTCTACAACCTCTGCAAGACACTTGATCTGCAAAAGATGATTAGTGGTGTTGAGTTGGCGCTTGAGAAAGCTGGTGCCGCAGATCGCGAGAAGTTTGGTAAGCGTCTCTCTATCTTGCGCGCTATGCAGCGTGCGAATGTCCGCCCTGAGTGGATGTTCCTCACGCGCATCCCGATCATCCCACCGGGCCTTCGCCCTATGGTGGCACTGGATGGTGGTCGCCACGCAACCTCAGACCTCAACGATCTCTACCGCCGCGTTATCAACCGCAATAATCGTCTCAAGAAACTGCTCGAGATCCACGCGCCAGATGTTATCTTGCGCAATGAGAAGCGTATTCTCCAAGAGGCAATCGACACGATGATCGACAACTCGATCCGTCATGGTGGTGCTGCCTACTCGGCAACGACCCAAGCACGCACGCGACCATTGAAGTCACTTTCAGATAACCTGAAGGGTAAGCATGGTCTCTTCCGTCAGAACCTGCTTGGTAAGCGCGTCGACTACTCTGGCCGCTCGGTGATCGTCGTTGGTCCGGAGCTCAAGCTCAATCAATGCGGTCTGCCAAAACACATGGCGCTCGAGCTCTTCCGCCCGTTTGTCATCGGCAAACTGCTTGAGAAGGAACTCGCCTACAATATTCGTGGCGCAGGTCGTCTCATTGACGAAGGCGTACCAGAGGTGTGGGCAATTCTTGAAGATGTCATCAAAGACAAGTATGTGCTGCTTAACCGCGCACCTACGCTCCACCGCCTCGGTATCCAAGCGTTCCAGCCAATCCTTATTGAAGGTAACGCTATCCAGCTGCACCCGCTCGTGTGTCCTGCATTTAACGCAGACTTCGACGGTGACCAAATGGCTGTCCACGTGCCACTCTCACCAGAGGCACAAGCTGAAGCGCGCGAGATCATGTCGGCGACCCGCAACGTGCTCAAGCCGGGTTCAGGTGACGCGGTCGTTGCTTCTAAGCTGCTCGACATTCTCCTTGGTGTCTACTGGATGACGAAGGAAGTACAAGGTGCCAAGGGTGAAGGGCTCGCATTCCCATCACCAAACGCAGCGATCCTTGCGTATGACCACGGACAGGTTGGCTTCCAGGCGAAGATCAAAGTCCTCCCGTCTGAAAAGGAGAAGTATGCAGCGTTCGGTGGCTCACTCTTTGAGACCACTGTTGGCCGACTCCTCTTCAACACCGTCTTCCCAAGTGACTATCCATTTATCAATGACTCTGTTGGTAAAGAGCGTCTCGCGAAGCTCGTTGATGATCTTATCGACCGCTATGGCCTCGAGAAGATCCCTGAGATTCTCGACCGCATCAAGAACTTCGGCTTCAAGTATGTGACGAAGTCGGGTATCACTTGGTCGCTTGATGACATCCGTATCCCTGAAGAGAAGAAGGGAATCATTGAAGAAGCGCAAAAGAAATCACAAGAAGTGGTGTCGCACTGGGAGCAAGGTCTTCTTTCTGAAGAAGAGCGCTACCGCATGAACCTTGAGATTTGGCACGATGCGAAGTCTCGCGTTGAAAAGCTTATTCCTGCAACCTTGCCGAAGGATGGTCCGGTTGAAGACATGCTCAAGTCGAAGGCCCGCGGTTCGGTCGCACAGCTCACCCAAATGGCAGGTATGAAGGGTCTTATCGCATCACCGACCGGTGAGACGATCGAGCTGCCGGTAACTAAGTCGATGAAGGAAGGTCTCTCACCACTTGAGTACTTCCTTACGACGCACGGCTCACGCTCGGGTCTCGCTTCAACCGCACTTTCAACCGCAAAGGCAGGTTATCTCACGCGCCGACTCTTCGACGTTGCACAAGACATCGTCGTGACGCAGGAAGAGTGCGGTACGAAGGAAGGTCTCACTATTAAGCGCGAGTCTGCATCAGGTATCGGTACCTTCTTGGCTAAGAACATCACGGGTCGCTACTTGGCCGCAGATGTTGAACAGGATGGTAAGGTGGTCTACAAGAAGGGTCACTTTATACAAGGTCCAGACGCAAAGCACATCGAAGAGCTTGGGGTAGAAAGTGTCTATGTTCGCTCTCCGGTCGGTTGTAAGTCACACCGTGGTATTTGCGCACACTGCTATGGCGCAGACCTCGGCACCATGAAGCCAGTCGTACTTGGCGAGGCGGTTGGTACCGTCGCCGCACAGGCAATCGGCGAGCCTGGCACCCAGCTCACCATGAACGTCAAGCACGCCGGTGGTGCTGCATCAGCAGCAGGTGACGTGACTCAAGGTTTGCCTCGCGTTGAAGAAATCTTCGAGCGCCGATCCCCACGCAATCCTGCAGCAGTCGCAACGGTCTCCGGCGAAGTGGTTGAAATCAAGACTGACGACAAGGAAAAGATTATCCGCGTCGCACCTGATCTTGAACACAAGGCAAAGGGTAAGAAGGAGTTCTACGAGTACTCTGTCCACCCACGCCGCCAGGCAACCGTAAAGGTTGGCGACAAGGTCACCAAGGGTCAACTCCTCACCGACGGCTCAGCAGATCTCTCTGATCTCTTTGAGTTCGCAGGTAAGGAAAAGACGCAAGAATACATCATCACTGAAGTCCTCAAGATCTACGAACTCCAGGGCGCATCGATCTCGACCAAGCACCTTGAAACTATCATCCGCCAGATGTTCTCGCGTGTACGCATCGTGAAGTCGGGCGACACCGAGTACTCCAAGGGTGATGTTGCAGCAGAGGCAGATATCTTTGCAGCAAACGAAGAGGTCGCTCAAAACGGGGGAGAGAAGGCAACATTCGAGCCGCTCGTCATGGGTATCCTCGATGTGTCGCTCTCACGCCCAAGCTTCCTCTCGGCAGCATCGTTCCAAAACACGACGCGCATGCTTATCCGCGCATCGATGTATGGCTCGGTCGACAAACTCGAGGGCCTGAAGGAGAACGTTATCATTGGCCGCCTCATCCCAGCAGGTACGGGCTTCAAAGGCTCACCTAAGGAGCGCTTGGTCAACAAGTATGCTCCTGCCACAGACACTCAAACCGTCGAAGGCGACGCTGAGTTGGTACGCTAATCTCTAACAATCCGCCTGCGCTACAAGCTTCGGCGAGACAAGATACTTAAAACGAAAAACCCTGTGGCGCAAGTCACAGGGTTTTTCTAAACGCGGTAATCTATAGGTATGGCAGGGGATGATATTCAACAGATAAAGGACCGGCTTAATATTGTCGACGTGGTGGGGCAATATGTACAGCTCCATCGGGCGGGGAGAAACTACACGGCGCGCTGCCCCTTTCATAAGGAGCGCACGCCTTCCTTCCATGTCTCGCCGGAGCGCGGCACCTACATTTGCTTTGGCTGTGGCGAAAAGGGCGACATCTTCTCCTTTGTGCAGCGCATAGAGGGCAGCGATTTCCGCACCGTACTATTGGAGCTTGCAAAAAAAGCAGGTGTCGAGCTTCACCAGGACCACACACGAAAACCTGAAAATACAGAGAAGGACGCGCGCCTGCGGGATGTGTGTGAAGCAGCCGCGGCGTTCTATGAATCAACCATTCAAAAACGCGATGATGTACTACAGTATCTCAAAACCCGCGGAGTCTCAGATGAGTCGCGCGCACATTGGCGCCTTGGGTATGCAGCATCAAGTTGGCAATCTCTGTGTGACCACCTCCTCTCGCTTGGGTTTACGAAAGAAGAAATGGTGGAGGCAGGCGTAGGGGCGTTCTCGGTAAAAGATCCCAGCCGTGTGTACGATCGATTTCGAGGACGCATCATGTTCCCCCTTAGTGATGCGCAGGGCCGAGTTATTGCATTCTCGGGGCGATTCTTTGAAGATATGCCGGCTAAAACTTCCAGCCACGCTGGAAGTTCGCCCGACGCATCGCAAAGCGATGCGTTTAGGGAACCTGCAAAATATGTGAACTCGCCCGAAACTGCACTCTTCAAAAAATCGCGCATCCTTTATGGGATCGACAAGGCGAAGAGTGCTATTCGCAAGGCAGACTGCATTCTTTTGGTAGAAGGGCAGTTCGACTTAGTGCTGGCGCATCAGTCAGGCTTGCCGTTTACTGTCGCGCTCTCGGGCACTGCGCTTACGCCCGAGCACCTCGCACTGCTCGGTAAGCTCAGTAAGCGACTTGTTATAGCGCTCGATGGCGACAGCGCGGGTATTCGCTCGGGGCTAAAGAGCTCGCTCATGGCACTCTCGGCCGGGTTTGATGTAAAAATACCAACTTTCCCGCAGGGGAAAGACCCGGCAGACTTAGCGAAAGAAAATCCTGAACTCTTGAAGGCTGCTATCCGCTCATCTAAAACCGCTGTTGAATTCTTCTTGGACATATTGTCTGCCCAAGGCAGACCCGCCTTGGGCGGGCGCCCGTATGATGAGAGGATGTACAAAAAGCTTGTGGAGGCACAGGTGTTACCACTTATCAAAGTGATGCAAAGCAAAATAGAGCAGGAGCACTTTGTGCACTTGGTTGCATTGCGCCTCGGGGTATCAGAGGCTGCAGTGCGCGAAGAGGTGGCTAAACAAAAGGTATCGCTTGAAGTTGTTGAGGTCGCGGATGCTACCGACCTACCTGTACAGCCGGTGGTTGAAGATCTTACCCCCCTGGAGAAGAAAATTGCAATGCTGTATTTCGCGTTTGAGCCCAAAACTCCACAACATACAAAATTGGTCGAATTAGTAGGACGTGCATATATTGACGAGTTTGTGCAAAGAGTCGCTGACCAAAAAGAATTGTGGCGATTTCGATTTGAGGCTGAAATTAATGAACAAGTAAACGAGGAGCAGATAGCCGCAGATATGCTCGAATTCATTGAGCGCGCTCAAGCAAAAGAACGTGTCAAAAGTCGATATATGTGATATAATACTCACCACGATATGGCGAAAACCAAAGCAAAGGCCCAGCGCAAAGCTGGGGCCCCGAAGTCGTCGGGGAAGCAAAAATTGAAGAAGAAGCCAGCGGGCGCAAAGAGCGTAACCGCAAAGGCAAAGCAATTTCGTGCTGCCGCAGCAAAGCGACGCTCTGCTACTGCGCCTGCTAAGAAGGTGGTTAAGAAGGCTGTGCCAAAGGCGGCTGCTCCTAAAGCAGCCAAAGGCGCAAGCGACCGCGACAAAAAGGCTGAAGCGCTCATGGCGCGTGGTCGCCAAAGCGGGTTTGTTACCTATGACGAAATTTTAAAGCAGTTCCCAACTATCGAGACCGATGTTGAATTCCTCGAGGAGCTCTACGATAAGTTTGCCAGCGCACACATCGACGTGCTGGAGGGTGGCGGCATGCTCGAGATCGAGCCAGATGTTCCCGAGAAGGGCTATGGTCGCTCAGATTCCCAGTATGACTCGATCCAGATGTATCTGCGGGAGATCGGTAAGTACCCACTTCTCAACGCGCAAGAAGAGCGTGATCTCGCGAAGCGCATTGTTGATGGTGAGGCTGAAGCACGCAATCTTTTGGCGCGTGCGAACCTGCGCCTCGTTGTTTCTATCGCCAAGAAGTATGTTGGTCGCAGTCCCGACCTGACACTGTTGGATCTTATTCAAGAGGGCAATCTCGGCCTCTTTAAGGCTGTCGATAAATTTGACTATACCAAGGGTTATAAATTCTCGACGTATGCTACCTGGTGGATCCGCCAAGCTATTACGCGTGCGCTTGCTGACCAAAGCCGCACCATCCGCATCCCGGTGCACATGGTGGAGACTATCGCTAAGTACAAGCAGGTAGCTCGTCGCCTTAGCCAAGACCTTGGCCGCGATCCGCTCGCTGAGGAGATCGCCCTTGAAATGGGTGTTGATGTCGATAAGATTTATCAAATCGAAAAAATTGACCAAGACACGGTGTCACTCGAGTCGCCAGTAGGTGATGCAGACGAAGACGGTCGCTCAGTCCTTGGCGACTTTATCAAAGACGACAAAATTCTCTCGCCTGACCAAGAGGTCGCGCGCCGTATACTCGCTGACCAGCTGCGAGAAATCCTCGAAGAGCTTTCACCCAAGGAGCGCGAAATCCTCAAATTGCGCCATGGGCTTGAAGATGGTATCTATCACACGCTCGAAGAGGTGGGTAAGAAGTTCGGCGTGACCCGCGAACGCATCCGCCAAATTGAAGCTAAAGCGCTTGAGCGTATCCGTACGCATGAAAAGGCCAAGCGCCTGCGCAGTTATTAACCACTCGCTCTGATATACTTCTCCTATGCATAAGGAGGGGAAGTACCCTATCAAACACTGGAGTCACTCCTCGCTCATGGCATATTTGCGCAATCCTCTGGCGTGGTATAAGCGCTATGTTGAAGAGATTTTTGATACCCCCTCCTCGCCGGCGGGGGTGGTGGGGCGCGCGGCGCATGTAGCACTGCAGCACTTTTATGAAATGAACCAAGGTGAGGCAGGGAAGGTGCCTGCGGTAGAGTTTGGGCTTCAGTATTTGCGCAAAGTTCCTGACTTTGAAATTAATTTTGGTAAGGCGAAGTCAAAGCGTGCTCAAAAAGAGAAGCGCGCATCTATGGAACGTGAGTATCTGCAGGCAATTAATTTTTATCTTGCTAAACCCCCGCGCCACAAGGTGCTGGGGGTTGAGGTGAAGGGGACGGTACGGGTACAAGGATTGCCGCTACCAATAAAAGCAGTTTCAGACTTAGTGGTAGAGTCGCGGGTCGAGCGCGGCGCGCTTGATGTAATTGATCATAAGTTCGTAGACTCATTTAGCCCACTGAAAGGAGGGAAGTCACTGTTTGTGCTCCAAGCGCTGTTTAATTACTACACCGTACTCTCGCTATTTGATAAGCCGGTGCGGCGCTTTGTCGTGTATGAATGTAAAAAGTCGCGCAATGCAGACGGCAGCCCGCAACTGCGCCGCTATATCATTGACTACGCGCAGTGTGAAGAGGATTTTAAAGTTTTTCACCGACTTCTCAAAGACGCTAGCCAGGAAATTGCTCGCACCCGCCACTTCCTCCCCAATCCATCCGACATGTTCGAAGGCGAAAACTCTTTTGATATTTATCGTTTGGGACTTCTGGAATAGTAATTATTAAACAAAACAAAGCCTCGAGGACCACGGATAATTTTCTGCTGAAAATTTCCTATGCTCGCGCCGTCGCGCTGCGCAATGCTCCTCTCGGCTTGTTTTGTTTGCTTTAACTATTTTCGACTTAGTGTGCTGCAGGAGTGGTGGTCGAAGTGATCGTGCCGCCGCCTTGTGCTGCAGGGACCTGGGCGAGCACTGCGTCGATAGCGGCGCGCATAGAGTCATACGGTTGGTTACCGTTGAGTGCTACAGCTTCAGAGCCGACCATAATGAGGATGAATGGGGTGCCTTGGCCACCAGCAGATACTGCCTCGTTGTAACTGTCGGAGATTTTCTTAGTGTATTTACCACTACTGAGGCACTGGTTGAATGTATCAACATTGAGACCGATTTGCTGCGCAATTTTAGGAAGCTCAGCAGGATCAAGATTATTCTCACCCGGGGTTACTGCATAGACTTGGTCTATATATTTAAAGAAGCTCGCGTCGCCACCCTGGTCGGCTGCACATTCCGCTGCCTCAGCCTCTTTCGGTGCACGGGAGTGGATCTGCCCGAGGGGGAATGGACGATATACCCAGGCAACCTTACCCGATTGACCATAGTAGTCCATAACCTGGTGCATGGTGGTATTAAAAGTCTTGCAATACGGGCATTCAAGGTCAGCATACTCAACAACTTTCACCGCTGCCTGCGGATTACCGAGAATGTGATCGACTTTCGGGTCATACTGGCGCGCAGTAATCTTAGTAGAGCCGTTCTGGTTCGGATTTTGGATCCCAGATTTGCCGACCAAAAAGACTGCACCCGCTATCATCGCCCCCGCGACCACGATAGTAATAGGTAAAACGTAATTGCTGTTCATATGTAGTCTATTTTACCAACGCCTTACCAAAGACACAATTGCGCATTTTAAAACGGTAAGGTGTGGGTGAGGACAGGGGCGTCGGTGACAACCTCCCATTTGGAGGGATCGAGTTTTACTTCGCGGATACCGTCGAAGTCTTTATATTTCAGTGACTTGTTTTTCTTAGCGTAGTCATAAATGTCGCGAGTAACTTTTACATCCGCCTCGCAGTATTCACGCAGCTTCTCTAACTCACCTTGCTCGAACCACTTCACTGCGTCGAGCCCGCTCGCGATCTTGCCTTCGCCGAGTGTTGCTTGGGCGATATTGTCGAGCTTTAAACGACGCCCCAACACGGCGCGTACCTCTTTGAGTAAATCGATACTTTTAATTTTGGTGAGGTCGCCCGGATAGTATTTGTTGAGAATCGGGATGTCGAAGTGGTCAGAGTTGTAGCCGATAAGGATATCGGTGCGCTCGAGAATGCCCCAAAGTTTTGGTAGCTCATCTTTAAAATAGCTCGAAAACTTTTTCGTTTGTGAGTCCCAAATGCTCACGATGGTGAGCTCTTGATTCGTAAAGTCGGGCTGACCGAACGCTTCGCCGGTCGTCTCTATGTCGAATACAATTTTACGCATTATGCATTGAAGAAGTTCGGTAGTTCGTCTCGAGTCACTGATTGCTCTTCGCCGGTCTTCAGATCTTTAATGGTGAAGGATTTTGAAGCCTGCTCATTTTCACCAATAACTATAAGGTAGGGAATGGCGTGCTTGGTGGCGGTTTTAATTTGGTCGCCGATCTTTTTCTCGCTAAAGTCGAGTGCTGCGGGGATATTGGCTGCTCGCAAGTCTTTAGCGACCCCCATAGCATATTGCACTAACGCAGGAGAAGTAACGGCGATATAGACGCGGGTGGGTGGGATATAGGGGGGTAGGAGATTTCGAACAGAAAGAAAGTCGCGAATGGTTACATCACCCATACCAAACCCAATGCCTACAATAGGCTCATCATCAAACAGAGCGGTGAGATTGTCGTAGCGACCGCCGCCAAAGAGTGCACGATTGTTGTCAGGGTGGGTGTCGAAGATTTCAAAGACGATCCCTGTGTAATAGTCGAACCCGCGCACAATCGAAGGGTCAAACACTGCGTTGGATACGCCGAGCTCTTCGAGCGCCTTGATCACCGCCGCGATATCCTCAGGCTCATTCTCGCTTGCGAGGACATCTTCAGGAACGCCGAGTGTGCTGAGCTTCGCATCGAAATCCTCTTTGGTCATCTTACCTTTACGATCTAAAAGATTGATGAGTTCTCGAGCTGCGACCTCTGAAAGTCCCTGCTCGCGCACGAGGGTATCCAGATATGCGCGGCTGCCGAGTTTAATGACGAAATCATTGTCTTCGGCACCAAACGCTTTCATCAATTCATAGGCAACAAGAATGATCTCTACGTCAGCATCGATCGACCTTGAACCAAACAGGTCGACATTAAGCTGCCAGTGCTCGCGCAGGCGGCCGCGCTGGGGGCGCTCATAGCGGAATAGGTTGGGGATAGAGAAGAGACGCAGCGGGAAGCCAAGTTCGCGACGCTTGGCCGAGACCATACGAGCGACGGTGGGCGTCATCTCGGGGCGCAAGGTAACCTCGCGCTCTCCACGGTCAATAAACGTGTAGGTCTGTTCATTCACTATTTCTTCATTCTCACTACCTTTAGCTTTATAGAGCTCGGCTGGTTCGAGCACGGAGGCGTGGTACTCAACATAGCCAAAGCTCTGTACCACGCGGCGATAGGTGGCAAAAAGATAATTAAGGAGCGCTTGGTCTTCGGGGTAAAAATCGCGCACCCCCTTGTACGGGTCAGTTGAAAGACGATTATTTTTGGACATATTGCTCTTGGGTTGTATTCTAACAGAAAACAGTGACATGAACGAGAAGATTGATGATATCCGCCACCTCCCGCGCCATCGGCCTCATTCGGCTGGTCGTGTCCTGAATCTCTATAAACGCCTCTGCGAGACCCCGCTGGAGCGCCTGGAGCGTCTGCGCATAGAGAAGCCGGAGTATGCCCACGAGGTGCTCTCCTATGCGGGGCGGCTTGACCCAATGGCTGAGGGCGTGCTACTAGCTTTAGTAGGGTCAGCAAACAGCAATCGAAATGCCTATTTAGATATGAATAAGGAGTACGTACTCGACGTTCTCTTTGGATTTTCAACCGATACGTATGACATCTTGGGGCGTGTGATGGAGCACGGCGACCCGTCGCACCTCACAAAGAAAATGATAGAAAAGGGGCTTAACGAATTTCGTGGTAGCTTTCAGCAGGAGTATCCGCCTTATTCCTCAAAAGCGGTGGAGGGGAAGCCTATGTTTGAGTGGGCGCGCTCGAATATGCTTTCGACTATTGTTGTACCACACAAAACAGTGCATATTTATGAAATCGAATTAGATGGCGTTTATAAACTGAATGAGAAGACGCTCCTAAATTACATCGAGCAGCACGTAGAGAAAGTACAAGGCGATTTTCGCCAGGAAGAGATCATGCGCCTGTGGCATCGCCACCTGCCACCTCGAAGTGATCCCGCCTACGCCAAAGGCTCCGGCGAGGCACTGCGCGACTTCGCTTGTGCTACCATCAAAATCTCCTGCTCCTCAGGTGCTTACGCGCGCTCTATAGCGCACAGTCTTGGTATTGAACTGGGTATTCCGGCGCTGGCACTTCATATTCTTCGCACTCGCGTAGGGGAATACACTGTCGAAAAATCACTTAAGTAAATAAAAGCGGATTGATATATCAATCCGCTTTTACTAATCCCTCGACGGTTCGATATTCTCACCGCAAGCTAGCTCGGGATAATCCCGCTATAGCGGGATTACCAATCCAACTCTCCTGTCTTATATTCCGTTACTCTTGTTTCGAAGAAGTTTTTCTCTTTTGGCATGTCGATGATCTCTGACATCCAAGGGAAGGGGTTATCCTTGTGGTACTGGCGCTCCAAGCCAATGCGCTCGAGGCGACGGTCGGCAATGTGCTCGACATACTGCTTCACGGTCGTTGGGGTGAGGCCCACGATACCACGCGGCAGTGCATCATCGGCATACTTCTTTTCAAGTTCGACACCTTTCATGATGTTGTCGGTGAGCTCTTTTTTAAACTCTGGCGTCCAGATCTCTGGATTTTCCTGCACGATGGTGTTGATGAGGTCGGCGCCAAAGGCGAGGTGGACTGACTCGTCGCGCAGGATGAACTGGAACTGCTCGCCCACGCCCACCATGCGGTTTTTGCGCAGCATCGAGAGCATCATTACAAAACCAGCGTAAAAGAAGATGCCCTCCATGATGACGTAGTAGCCCACGAGGTCATGCACAAAGCGCTGGATATTTTGTACTCCTTCGGTCGTGAATGATGGATCAAACACGTTCTTCGTCATGTTGACGACAAATTCATCCTTCTCTTTAATCGAGGGGATATTTTCATACATCTTGTAGATCTCGTCTGGATTGAGCCCCAGCGTGTCGCAGCAGTAGATAAAGGTGTCGGTGTGGACCGCCTCTTCGTAGGATTGGCGCAGGATGTACTGGCGCGCCTCAGGGTTGGTGATGTGGCGATAAATTGCCAACACAAGGTTGTTTGCAGTGAGTGACTCAGCGGTCGAAAAGAAGCCCAAGTTCCACATGATCATGCGGCGTTCGTCCTCAGAGAGGCCACCCGGCTTCTTCCAGAGTTCGACGTCCTGTTGCATGGGGACCTCTTCAGGCACCCAGTTGTTGGCGACACCTTTTTTATAATGCGTGCGCGCCCACTTATACTTCATGGGTAATATCTTGTTTGGGTCGGTGGTTGATGCACCGTTGATGATTCCTGCTGCCATAGTGTGTCTAGTTTACTGCTAATAAAGGGCCCCACAACTTGCTTTGTGTGTAATTATGCGTTCGAACGTTTACGTTAAGATTACGCTGAGCAGGATTCGCACGCTTCACCGACGATTTCGATTTTGGGGCGGATGGTGCCCTTGCTCTTCTCTGCTTCTTCGGCCAAAAGCTTGGCAAGGCGATCTGCAGACTCTGAGGCAAAGGATTTTTCAATGGTATACACTTCTGGAGTAACTGGATTTAGTGGAGTCTCACGGGCAACCGAAGCGCTCAGCATGGGGGTTGATTGCGCATGAGTCGCAAAAACTCCTTGGGGCGTCAGCATGACGGGTGAAGGGATGCTCGCTGCGATAGTGACCTTCTCTTCAACAATAACGGTTGAGGTTGTGCCTGAAGCGACTCCAGCATCTGTCTTAGAGGTGCCACCAAACTTCGCCATATTTACGGTCGACTTCTCGATGCGCGATGCGCCAAGGGTGCGTAGGTAGTACGTGGTCTTCAGCCCCAGCGCCCAAGCGTATTGGTAGAGCTCTGAGAGTACGCGGCCCGAGGTACCTCCATAGAAGATGTTGAGCGACTGTGACTGATCGATCCAGCGGCCACGATAGGCGGCGGCCTTGATGAGCCACTGTGGCTCGATCTCGAACACCTCTTTGTATTTGGCGCGGATAGCCGGCGGGATCTCATCGATCTCTTGGATGGAGCCGTCGAAGAACTTGATCTTCTCAAGCATATCCATACTCCACAGCCCCAGGCGCTTGAGGTCATCGACGAGAAATTCGTTGACCACCATGAAGTCGCCCGCCATGTTGGACTTTACATAAATATTCTTGTAGATCGGCTCGATTGTTGGGTAGCAGCCAGCGATGTTAGCGGTCGAGGCGGTCGGCGCGTTAGCCATGGTGTTTGAGTTGCGCATGCCCCACTGGCGCACCGCTTCGCGCACGAGACGCCAATCGAGTGTTTCGTGGCGCGGGACATCTATCTTCATGCCACGCTCTTGCTCCAGGAGAGCGAGCGTATCTTGCGGGAAGATGCCGCGGTCCCACTTGGAGCCCTTGTATGACTCATAGGTGCCGCGCTCCTTTGCTAAAAGTGCTGAAGAGAGAATGGCGTGGTAGGCGATTGCCTCCATTGTCTCGTCAGAGAAACGTACTGCCTCGTCGGAGTCAAAGTTAATGTTGAGCTTGTAGAGCGCATCTTGGAGCCCTCGCAGCCCAAGGCCCACCGGGCGGTGGCGCATGTTGGAGTTACGCGTCTTTTCGGTCGGGTAGTAGTTGATATCGATCACATTGTCGAGCATGCGCATAGCAACTGGCACTACGCGTGCGACAAGGTCACGGTCGAACTTACCGTTATTAATAAAGCTCGACATATTGATAGAGCCGAGGTTACAAACCGCAGTCTCGCTCTCGGGCGATGAGTTAAGGGTGATTTCAGTGCAGAGGTTAGAGGAGTGGACGACACCGACATGGTCTTGTGGCGAGCGCACATTTGAAGGATCCTTCCAGGTGATCCAGGGGTGGCCAGTCTCAAACAGCTGGGTCAGGTGTTTGCGCCAGAGGTCGGCAGCACGCACACGCTTGTACATACGAATCTTACCTTCGTCAGCGAGGCGCTCATACTCTTCATAGCGCTTTTCAAACGCGCGGCCATACAGGTCGTGGAGATCGGGCACGTCTGAAGGCGAGAAGAGCGACCACTCACCATCTTCAGCCAAACGCTTCATGAAAAGATCGGGGATCCAGGCAGCGGTATTGAGGTCATGGGCGCGGCGGCGCTCGTCGCCGGTGTTCTTGCGCAGCTCCATGAAATCTTCGATGTCAGCGTGCCAATACTCAAGATAGACCGCTTGCGCACCACGGCGGCGGCCTGAACGGTTAATCGAAATGGTCACGTCGTTGGCAATCTTCAAAAATGGAATGACGCCCTGACTCTCTACACCGGTCGCCTTCACCATCGAGCCAGTAGAGCGCACATTGGTCCAGTCGGTACCGAGGCCCCCAGCATATTTCAAAAGCTGTGCACCGTCTGAGAATTCGCCAAAGATAGCGCGCAAATCATCGCCCACAGTCGCGAGGAAGCAGGAGGAGAGTTGCGGGAGTTTCAGCCCCGAGTGGTACAGCGTTGGCGACGAGGGCATGTAGTACATCGCCGACATGATTTCATAAAACTCAATCGCGTAGCGCTCGCGCTCCTCGGGCGTCTTTTCAGCTAAGGCGCAACCCATAGCAACACGCATCCAAAAGATTTGTGGCGTCTCCAGGAGCTTTTTAGTGCCGTGGACTTTGGAAAGATAATTCGCCTGGAGGGTTTGGAGGCCAAGATATTTAAAGTCACGATCACGCTCGATGACGAGTGATTCAGCGAGCTTTGGGAGGTCAAACTCCGTCATGCGGGGATCAAATTGCCCGACACGCACCCCTTCATTAATCGCACGCACAAAAGCCTTCTTATACTCTGCCTCAAGATTTTGGTAGTCGACGTCACCAATGACATCGCGGTACATCGACTGCAGAAGGAGACGCTCCGCGACAAAGGAGTGAGCAGGATCGCGCTCGATCATGGAGCGCACCACCATGATGAGCACGTCGTGGATGTCCTTGGTCTTTATCTGGTCATACATCTCAGCACGTACGCGGGCGATGATAGCGGGCACATCGATATTGCGCTCGAGACCTTCGGCGGCTCGCAAGAGGGTGCGGGTGAGCTTACTCTCACTAAAGGCCTCTTTAGAGCCATTACGCTTGGTAATAAGGAGCGAGTTTTCAATGATTTTCTCAATTACTTCCTCCTTTTTCTCCTCGCGCAGCTTATTATGCTCGTAGCGATAGATGATGTAGTCCTTAGCGACCGCAAAATAGCCACGCTCCATGAGCGCGCGCTCCACCAGGTCTTGAATATCCTCAACGGTTGGGAACAGCGCTGTGTTACCAAACTTCTCGTCTATCGAATCGACAACCGCACGGGTGATGTCCTTAGCATCTGCTTCGTGCGAGTCGCCCATAACTGCCGCGAAGGCCTTTTGCACCGCTATCGTAATCTTGTCAGGATGAAAATCTACTATCTCACCATTGCGCTTCTTAATTTTTTGGGTGGTGGCCATATACACGAGCAGTTATAAATAAATTTGGTAAAGGTTTGGACACTCATTGTACCTTTTTTGTCTGTCGCTCGTGTCGAAATTCATAAAAGTGGGATGTGTATAAGCGATTCGAGAATCTTTTTTGCCATTTAGCAATCATTTTTGTAGAAAATGGTGTAAAACTTGACTTTTTTAGCTGAAAATATAGTGAATTTTGAACACTTTCTCCCACTTTAAAAAACGCTTAATCTAAGCCATATGTTGAGCTATTGACCAGGGTAATAATGAATCGTACATTATGACCATATGACTACTACCCGCCCCAAAGAAGATCAGAATGTGTGGAATTTTGTGTTTTCAGTATTCTTTTTATGTGTTGTAGCGGGGGCGATGTGGGAGGTGTGGGGCGAGTATGGGAACTTCCCCCGCTCAATAAGTATTTTTGATGCGGTCATTATGGCGTTTGCTGCTTTTCGGATTACGCGTTTGGTTGTGTATGACAAAATCACTCGCTGGTTTCGTGAACTCTTTGTGCGCAAGCATGAGTTTCAAAAGGATGGGCGCACCTATGTAGAGATGCATCCGTATCACCACGGAATCTTGGGCACGCTGTATGACCTGTTGGGCTGCCCGTGGTGTATTGGTTTTTGGTCGGCACTCATCATCGCCTTTGTCTACTATATGTTCCCCTGGGCGTGGTTTATTATTCTCTTCCTCGCGCTTGCGGGCGCTGGCTCGCTGTTGCAGCTGACCGCCAACCTCATCGGCTGGAAGGCCGAGAACCTCAAACTCGACGCCCAAGAAAAAGAAGCCCGCCTACATGATCTCATCGACCGCTCCTCCTTGGGGAAATAAACGGAAAGAGCCCCGAAGGGCTCAGTAGTTGTGGGGAAGATAGGTGGCTATATGCCTATAAAGTTCTGCAGGTGGCATGCCGAGGGCTAGTGCAACTTGTTTAAAAGTTTCGCCCTCTGTCATTTTCCTCTGGTCAAGGACAAATACTTGTGGAAGATCTGAACCTCCGTGTACTGTCACCTTGTGGCAACCTTCGTCGCACCAGTAATCAAGTGTAGCGCGCGCTCCTTTTTTTTGAAGGGCACACTTGTTGGTTATGTCGACCACTCTGTCGATCGCAGGGTACAAAGCCACTGTAGCCTCCTTTCGCTGACTCAAATGATCCTACCAGAGTTTTTCTTCCACACAACTAGAATGCTCGCTATTGAAACACCACCGGGATATCGAGCTCTTTTTGTTTTTTAGGGTCGCCAGAAGGGTTGTCGTTTTTAAGAACTAAGGTACCAGTTTTAGTCACCGGCTTGGTAAAGGTGAGTGTGCCAGTGAATGGTACAAAGTCGGTCGTCATCCAATCGCCAGTCGCCTGTAGGACGCCGTGTGCTATCACCACACCAGAAGCATCTTTCAACTCTACTGGAGCAGAAGCTTCAAAAAACCAGGTACCACGCGCTTTGCCGGTGATCGTAAGAGGAGAGGTGATGGTTGCTTTTGGCAGCGGCTGATCAACAGTGATGGTGTCAGCGAGTGCTGCTGGAGCTGGTGGAGTGGTGCCGGTCGTATTTGAACCTGGTCCGTGAGTGGTTGGTGCATTGCTGACCGCAGGCAGCACGAACAGTACGACAAAGCCCGCGAGAAGAATAACAAGTACTACGAGTAGAGGGAGTAACCAACTATTTTTTGTACCGATTTTCATACCGGCAGTATATCAATTGTTATCCTGCGCGTGAAGTATCTTTTGGATGAGTGATGCACTTTCCTGTGGGCCGAAAACGGCCTGAACGGGAATACCGGTCTCCAAAACAACCGCATCATTACCGCCTTCTTGCAGAGCATCACCAACATACAGCATGTCGGGTATAGCGATGCCGGTGAGTTCTGAAAATCGATGCACCCCATAGGCTTTAGTGATTCCTTTACGGGTAATGTCGATAGTGGTGAGACCGCCCATGACGTTAGCGAATTCGGGTAGGCGCTTGTTCAACTCTTCATGCAGTTTTTTGCGCACCGCATCATGCTGCTTGTGCCACGCCTCCTTTTCCTCAAGTGGCGCTTGCTGGCCAAGTGGCGAGAAGGCAATCTCTGCCCCCCGGTCTTCAATACGCTCGCCCCACACCTGTGCGGGAGGATGCTCTAGACCAACTGCAGCGAGTGCATCTTGCAGCACGATCATGATGTGTGCTTTCTCGGTTGGGGTAAAGGCAAGATCGTACTGTGGGTGCCAGGTATCTTGGCGATAGACAAAACATTGTGCTGCATTGTCGGGGAAGATATACAACTGCTCCAAAGGGGTGCTCGGGGGGAGCGCAGGAAAAAACTGTTTTTGAAATTGCGGAAATCCGGCGCCCGACATGATAGCAACCGGCATATGTCGCAAGAGGGTGCCCAGATGTTCGCCCATCTCTAGAGTGACACGCTGCTTGCTCTCGGCGAGTGTTCCGTCGAGGTCAAACGCCATAGCTTTGGGGGAGGTCATAGTTTTTTAAGTGAATCAGGGAGAAGTACGTTCAATAATTTTTTGAGTGATACCTTACTGACGCACAAGACGGTGTCAGCGCCTCCATAGTAGATGAAAAGCGTATCACCTCGCAAGACCGAGCCACAGGAGAAGACAGCGCGCGGTATGACACCCTCGACTTCATACTTTTCAAGTGGCTCGAGGATAGTATCGACGGTGCGGGCTAACACAATGGTTGGATTTTTCAGATCAAGGAGGACCGCGCCCAACCGATAGGTGCCTGTTTTTGAAACGCCGTGGTAGATAAGCAGCCAGCCCTCAGGCGTCTTGTGTGGTGGCCCCGCGATGCCAATTTTAACGCTATCCCATAGCCCGGGGCGCGGGCCCATGATTTCAATACAGCGGGTGAGCCGGCTCTTTTTAAAGTCGAGCGTATCCAAGAGATCGGCGCACAGCTGGGGGTCGATGCGATGCATGAGCATGTACTGACCATTGACCTGCTCTTCCAGTAGACAGGTATCTTTGTCGTTCACATTGTCGGGTGTGGTGAGCTGCGGTGTGCTCCATGCGCTCCATTTGCGCGCAAGAAAATCTATAACCGAGATAGAGGTAAGTGCTACACGCGCTCGCGCACCATCATACGCAGTGTAGGCCATCCAGAGCGTATCACCGATGCGCGTGATGCGTGGGTCTTCACAGCCACGCGATTCAAAGTCTTTGCGCGGTTCGTAGATGGGGTCCTTGAGACGTTCGGTGATTTTAATGCCATTTTTTGACGCAGCATAGCCGATGCGCGAGATACCATCCTCACCCTGCGCGCGATAGAGGATATGGACCACGCCATCGATATCGATTGCTGCGGCATTAAACACCTCTTTGGATTCCCACGCATGCTCGGGGATGGGTTTGAGGATGGGGTTTTCCTTTGCGCGGATAACGAGCTCCGTGCGGCGCTCGGGCAGTAGCGCAGAGAGAATATCATCAAGATCAAGGGACGCTTTGGCGCACACAGTATCAGCGGCGCCATAGTAGAGGTCGATGCGGCCGCCTTTTTGCAGTAGCACGCCGGTCGGGAAGACAATGTTGGGGACTGCGCCATAGCGTTCATATATCTCCTCAGGCACCATGATAGGCCCCTTTGTCTTGCTGATGATTTTCGTTGGGTCATTGAGGTCCAGGAGCATCGCTTCAATCCCAAAGACACGCTCGCCGCCTCCAAAATAATTTTGGATGTAGGAGTAGAACAACAACCACCCTTCTTTTGTTTTTATGGGTGGCGTACCAACTTCGACATGATCTTGCGGGAAGCGCAGTGGGTTGATGGTGTGGGCTTCGAGGTTATCATGCCACTTTTGCCAAAACGAGAGATCCCAAAGTTCTTCGAGCTTGTCGCACTGGGCGATAGCAATATGTACTGGAGGCTCATCAGTGTGGGCGGTGAGTATGACGGTTATCTTGCCGTTAATGCGCTCTGGGAAGAGTGCCGCCGCTTTAGCGTTAAAGGGGGTAATGAGGTGACGCTCTGTCACCGTCTCCATGTCTTTTGAAAGAGCGGCAGCGATTTTAATATTGCCCGGACCAAACGGCATACCGCCCAGTGCGGTATAAAAAATCACATACTGACCCTCAAAGAAGGTGACGCGGGGGTCTTCGCAGCCAAACCGCTCCCACTCCTCCTGCGGGGTAATAAACTGGCGGCGATTTTGGAATGTTTCGCCATCAAAAGAGAGCGCTTTACCTATCGTTGAAATACCTACTGGTGACATGAGCGCATCCGGCCGGCCTTGCGCGCGGTATAGCAGGTGCGTCATGGTGCCTTTCATGACGGGGCAGGGGTTAAACGTGCCTTGCGCTTCCCAGTGACGATCATTAATAGGGGCGATGAGGGGATTTTTTTGAGATCGTTTTATAACGTACATATATTTTTAGTATACCTGCACTTTTATACTATGGGCTCTAGTACTGCGTGTTCATGGTGGGTAAGCTTTCTCAAGAAGTCATCAAGATTAGCTTTTGCTGCCGCGATATATTTATCGCCGCCACCGTAATACACAATGAGGTCACCATTGAAAATAACAGCGCCCGAGGCGTACACCACTCCTGGCTTCCAATCATTTTCGTACCATAAGTCAGGCTCAAGGATAGGTGAATCAGAGCGGTGGAGTACTTTGGTTGGGTCTTCTAGATCTAGCAGGAGGGCACCAACCTTATATTTATGTGGCTCTTTTTCATCGACCGCATGATACAGCAAGAGCCAACCCTCTTTGGTCTTTAGAGGTGGAGCGCCAGCGCCCCGCATATAGGTATCCCACTTTCCTTTGCGAGCTTCGCGAGCAAAACGGCTACACACATATTCACCATCCTCAATTTGTTTTTGGGTAAAGTAGGCTATTTCAACCGTAGGGTAAATATTGTGCATGAGGGCAAATCGCCCTTTAATTTTTTCTGGGAAGAGCACCCAATTTTTTTGCACTTCGCCAGGAGGTGAGAGATAGAGACCTTTGCTCCAGTTAAAAATGCCGCAAGAAAGATTATCAAGCGGTAAGGATGTGAGCATGATGCGCACATTACTCCACCCTTCAAACGAGGTGAATGTCATATGGAGCTCTCCATCAATAATCACGGCACGGGGGTCTTCACAGCCACCCCAACCACCACCTGAACCATGGGTTACTTGGTTATAACTCAAAGGAGCATACGAGAGGCGTTTGCGTGCTTCTGCTGCACGGCGCAGCATTTCTCCTGAGGGATCATAGATCGGTTCGTTGGTGCGAGTGAAATGTACGCCATCGGTGCTTGCAGCGTATCCTATACGTGAGACACCATCAGCGCCTATTGCGCGGTATAAGAGGTGTATCTTCCCGTCATGCAGGAACGCTGCTGGGTTAAACACTGCTTCGGATTCCCACCATGCACTTGGGTTGGGCCCTAAAATAGGGTTTTGTGCATGGCGGTCCAGCCACTTTTTAGGCTGTTGGGGGGCCTTTCCGTATAGCGCTATATACCAATAGGCAAGTAGTGCGGCAAAGCCGATGATGACTGCCAAGAGAACAACAAACAGTGTTGCTGTAACCGAGATGCCCGCGATATATACAGCCGCTGTAAGGAGAGACTCCATGGTTAGGCGCGACCGTACCGGTCTTCAAGACGAGTAATATCGCTCTCGTCAAATACACCAAAGGCTATTTCAAGAAATTGGAGACCCTCAGGGCCCGCTTCGGCACGATGTTTGGTGTCTTGTGCAATGTAAAACGTATCGCCAGGTGCCGCTTGGTGGGTAGCATCGCCCACGGTGATCGTGGCAGAGCCCGAGAGTATGCGCCAAAATTCAGCGCGGTGTGCGTGGGTTTGCAAAGAAAATGCTTCGCCAGCTGAAACGGTGATTATTTTAACCGTAGTAGATTCGTTCAGGGTAAATCGCTCATACTGACCCCAAGGTCGAATATCCTTCTCATGGTGCGAGAGGCCTTCCATGGCCTCAGTATACGATGTTTTTAACAAAGCGCGGGTTATATGCTGTGCAAAACTTTGTCGCTGGTTGGGTAGGAGATACAAAAGCGCCGAGGGATCGCTGCAGACTATGCAGCGATCCCTCGGCTCAAAGCATGTTCATATTTGATCACTCTATGCTCATAACTTCCGTTTCGGCGTCCCGCTCCGCGGGATCAGGGCCGTCCTGAATCCAAGCCACTCCCGCTTGTTGGCCTATACTCTACCAAGAGCCCCCTGAAGCGAAGATGAAGTACTAATGTGCTTGACCCACTAGTCGATATCCGACACCACGCACAGTCTCAAAGGTGGTGGTAGTATCTTCGGCTGCGAGTTTTTTGCGGAGATTTTTCATGTGGACGTCCAGCACATTACTCCAGGAGAGGGAATTGAAGTCCCACACATGGTCAAAGAGCCTCTCTCGGGTGAGTACCACTCCTGGCTCACGCATGAAGCATTCGAGCAATGAAAACTCTTTGAGTGTCAGGGGAACCTCTTTGCCACATTGGCGCACTGTGCGGGTGGCCGTCTCCATTTCAAGGTTGCCGACCTTCAGCGTCACCGGGGCGGCGGTCGTTGGGCGACGCAACACTGAGGAGATGCGTGCTAAAAGCTCCTCAAAAGAGAATGGCTTTACTATGTAGTCGTCTGCGCCCTTATTGAGTAGATCGACCTTGTGTTCAGTTTCGTTACGGGCGGTAAGAATGATGATAGGGGTGGCGACGCCTTCTTTGCGTACCGATTCGGTAATACTCGCTCCATCGAGCCCCGGGAGCATAAGATCGAGCAAAATAAGGTCATACTCGCTGCGATACAGCATAATGCGGTTGCGCGCCTTGTCAGGGTCAGCGAGCCAGTCGACGGCAAATCCTTTTGCTTCGAGACCTTTTTTCAGCGCTTTTGCAAGGCGCTCTTCATCTTCGACGATAAGTAAGTGCATACGATTGTGTGAAGTTATACTAACGTTTCGACGCTTCACAGTATGTATGAGCGTACATGAAGTTTTAAGGAATTCTCTTCATGTTCGTTTTCATGAGCACAGACGAACCTATGATTTTGCGCCGAACCACTCCCACTCCTTGGGGAAGAGCCATTTTGCTATCTGGAAAATGGTGTACGTTATGAAAAATGCAGCAAACACGTCGATAGAGTAGTGGAGATGTCCTAAAAATACGATGATTGCAAACCCCAGAGAGGCCGCCAGATAGAAATAGCGAAATGGTTTTTCACCCCAGAGCATGAGTGCGCCTAAAAACGGAAGCCCCGTGTGACCTGAAAAAAAGCGGTCGCCGCCAAAGAATGAGCGCTGAATAGTTTCGCCAAAGTTAACCTCAGGGTGTGGGTAGGGGGCCACGTGCGTGAGCGAGGTAAACCCTGAGCGAATGATGAGGAAGAGCGCTATAGCATTAAGCGCAAAGGGGATGCGCTGAGGGTTTTCAAACAAAATAAGCGCCGTAATACCGATAACAAAAAAGGTGCCATAGACAAAAAGATTATCGACATCGTAGGTGGGAATATTTGAGAGGATGAGGTCGGTAACATTATTGCTCGCATGCTCGGTGGCGAAAACAATAGCGTAGTTATTTACCACTAGCGCACCGACAAAGGCGACAGTTGCATACAGGAGCGATAGCCAAAAATCACTAAGCTCTTTGCACGCCTTGTAGCGCCGAATGACCGCACGATGCATACAGGTATTGTAGCACCGCTACTGGAGCCTATGCACAGCGCTGTTTGACATACTGCGGTGCTTTGTGATACCAAAAAAGAGGACGGTGCTATAGTCCTTTGTTTGAAATAGTTGGGAGCGATTGGAATGCCACGCGCGATTCCAGGTGGTTTCGGGTTGTTTATGCCTGATGCTGAATTTCACAACAATAATAATCGTGCTCTTCAATCTGGTGTCGGGCCTACTGGCTCAGACGATAGAATGAAGCGCGCGAATGTGCTAGCACCAACGCCAGCACCAACAGGCGGAACTCCTAAGCCCGAGATAGCAGGGAGTTTCCGTACAATTCTATGGGTCCTTCTGTTAGCCTTCGCACTCGTTGCCTTCTCCGCGTATGCTAAACAGTAAGGCTCTGTATTTCTACCCGCCCCGGCTTTGCCGGGAGCGGGTCTTTATTTTTATGCACTAGCGGGTCGTTAGTGTATCTATTTGCTTTGCGATAGCTTTTCGGTAGAGGTGCTCAAATGCTTCAAGCGTATTACTGATATCATGATTGCTGATGATTTCTAAGCTCTTTTGCCCCATGCGTGCTCGTTCGTGAGGAGAAGAAAGCATGGTTACGATATAGGTTGCGAGTGTCGTGTGGTCACTCGGCATAAAAAGATATCCATTTTCGCCATGGTGGATGAGCTCGGGGAGTGCCACCGCGTGAGCGCCTAAGACCGGGAGTCCCGTGGCCATGGCTTCCATCGCGACAATACACTGCAACTCAGCAATGCCTGCGTTTACGAAGCAGTCTGCCGCAGCATACAGCGACGGTAAGAGATCGTCGGGCACAAAACCCGCAAAGGTCACACTCTCCTCGATACCCAGTTGTTTCGCGAGGCGCTCAAGTCTTGCGCGTTCAGCGCCGTGGCCGGCTGCCACAAAATGGAAATCAACCTTGTGGCGCGCGAGCGCTACCGCACGCAGCACCACATCGACATTTTTTTCTTTATCAAGTCGACCCACAAACAGAAGAATTGGTTTTTGCGGTAGTGCATATTTTTCACGAGCGGCTGTGGGGTCGTTGTTTGGATTAAAGCGTTTTCTATCGATCCCATTAGAAATTACCGAGACCTGACTTTTGTGCCACGGCTCAAGCATGACTGCTGCGGTCTTGGTCGGTGCGGTCACGTGGTAGGTTTTGCGATAGACACGCACAGCGTCCTTCCAGGCAAGCTCATGAATTTTTCTTGTGACTGACGGAGGGAGGTGAAGATAATGTGTAAGATTCTCGGGCATAAAATGGTTCGTTGCAACAAGCGGGATATCCTGCTTGTGTGCGAGCTTGACGGTGGTGCGGCTAATCGCAAAGTGCATTTGCACATGCACTACGTCTGGGTTAAATGAGCGCAACACATCGGCAACACGGGCACTAAAGGTCCCCGGTACGACGAATCTAAATTTTGGGACAATGAAAATAGGGAAGGAGCGAATGCCAAAATGTTTGACCTTGCCGTGCATCGTGTCATCGTGCCCGATTGTTTGAGAGGGTGAAATGACGCCGACCTCGTGCCCCGCCTCGGCTAAAATGTGTGCAAGTCGCTGCGTAAAATAGGACGCACCATTCACATGCGGATAATAGGTGTCCGAGGCGATAAGAACTCTCATACCAATGATGAGTTTAGTATACTAGGGTATGTCTGTAGAATCCATTGCGCCGCTGATACTGGAGTACCGCTATTGGATACTCATTCCGCTTACGTTTATAGAGGGGCCGATCATCGGCTTTATTGCTGGTGGGCTCTCTCGGCTCGGGTATTTCGATCCGTTTATCGCGTTTGCGATTTTTATCGCTCGCGATGTGCTGGTTGATAACTTTTGGTATGCGGTGGGGCTGTGGGGAGGGAAGACCGCCTTTGCACAGCGCATATTGCATAAAATACGTATCACGCCCGAGCATTTAGAAAATGTGCGCACCCTGTGGGATCAGCATGGGTTTCGAACCATGCTTATTTCCAAACTCTCTTATGGCATAGCACAAGCATTTTTAGTGGTCGCAGGAATGGTTGGGATGCCGTTTAAGCGCTACTTTAAATATGCGCTCCTTGTCGCGCTTATTGAATATGGCGGACTCTTCGTCGCCGGCTACTTCATGGGCGCAGCATTTGGCGATATTGCAGGCGTGCTCTCTAACATTCAATGGGTTGTCGCTATTATCGCACTTGTCATTGCCGGCTACTACATCGTGACACACTTCATGCGTACAAAAGCACAGGAGAGTATCGAAAATCCCGAGGAGGCACTATAGCCTTATTTTGCAAGCAATAGTGACTATTGACACATAACTCGATAGTGGTATAATATACACATACGTTCTTTACAACACAAGAAGGGAGAGTGCCGTGCATCAAGGTATTTTTTTGATCATGTGGTATGTGCCCTTCTGGGCGCAACCGCTACTACTTTGGGTGTTCTTCCAAAGTGGGATTCGAATGGTTCGCTGGGTGCAAGAGGGTCAGCCGTACGACCACTCACACGCTTCTGTGTGGGGAGACCTAGCGCTCTGCACCATCATTGCTGTTGCATCATATATTCTGCAATATAAAGAGCCGCCTGATCTTATTGAGTTACCCGAGATGCAAGTCATATTTCTGGTTGTGGCGGTTCTTGTTGCGAGTATGATTTTTGGTGCAGAAGCGACGTACTGGGGTGATGTATTTCATGCCTATGTGGTTGCTCCAATCCTCATCTTTGCGCTTTTCGCTGCAGCGATCATTATTGTTGCGTATGGCAACCTGATATTCATCGCTTTAGCGCTCGCGCTATTAACCGTTTGGGCATTCTTCCTTGGTCTCGATGTAACCCAGGGTCGGCTTGATCAGCAAGCCTATCGCAAAAAGCTCGGTAAGAGCTAAGCGCACCCAAACTCACCGCCTCGGTCTTCGGACTCGGGGCGGTTTCCTTTTTATATAAGTGATACTATAGAGGTATGGACGCGCTGCAGGCGATTGTATTGGGTGTTGTTGAGGGAGTGACCGAATTTTTACCTATCTCCTCGACTGGCCACTTAATATTAGCGAGCTCACTGCTGGGGCTTGCTCAAACTGAGTTTCTAAAAACGTTCGAGATTTTTATACAGCTGGGCGCCATACTGGCGGTCGTGGTCGTGTTTTGGAAAAAACTGCTTGATATTGAGCTTTTGAAAAAAATTATTATTGCGTTCATCCCAACTGGCATTATTGGGCTCACTCTCTACAAACTCGTGAAGAGCTATTTGCTCGGTAACGAGTCGGTCGTGCTTTGGTCACTTTTTTTGGGCGGTATCGCGCTCATCGCGTTTGAATATCTGTATCCGTCACAAGCCTCGCCGGTTGCAAGCGAGAGCGCCGATAGCCGCGAGTTGGCGCGCATCAGCTACACAAAAGCGCTCGCTATCGGCCTGTTTCAAGCTATCGCTATCATCCCCGGCGTATCGCGCTCGGGAGCGACGATTGTGGGCGGCATGCTGTTGGGTCTGCGTCGCCGGACCATCGTTGAATTCTCATTTTTATTGGCAATACCCACTATGCTCGCAGCAAGTGGTCTTGATCTTTTGAAAAGTGCTTCGTCTATCAGTGTTAATGAGGTTGGTGCCCTTGCGGTTGGTTTTAGTACTGCATTTATTGTCGCACTCATAAGTATCGTATGGCTCTTGCGTTTTGTACGCACGCACACGTTTGTGCCGTTTGGTGTGTACCGCATCCTTGTAGCACTTCTTTTTTGGGTCATCATACTTCGCTGAAGAGCACTTCAGAGGATTGTTCATAAAAACGTAAGCCATGCTTTGGTATTTCTTGATGCATGCGCGCACTCGGGCTACTACTGCTTGTGGTATTGGAATTTGCGTTTGCATCGTATCTCTCCGTGGGGACGGTGCACCCCCAGGTCGCGGATACCACCGCGTCGCTTGTACAAGCGACGAGTACTAAAAAATCACTCAATTGGTCTGGCTATGTAGCACAGGGGGGCGAATTTACCGCCGTGTCCGGCAGCTGGATAGTGCCCGAGGTGGTAGCGGGCGATCATGTCGCAGCGGACGCAACGTGGGTAGGTATTGGTGGGGTGGGGGACCATCGCTTACTGCAAGCAGGCACGCAAGCGATTTCACTTGAAGATGGGTACATTGAATATCAAAGTTGGATAGAGGCGCTACCGGGGAACTCGGTCCCCACGCCGCTGCGGGTAGCGCCAGGTGATTTGGTAAGTGTATCGATACAAGAAACATCGCCCGGTATGTGGCACATCGCCATGCACAACGATTCGACCGGCTCTTCGTATGAAACTGATGTTGCGTACCACAGTGTGCATACCTCTGCGGAATGGATAGAAGAAGTGCCGGAAGGTTCTGAGCCTATCAAACTTAGTCAATTTGGTGTAGTGCCATTCATCTCTGCGCATGCGGTGAAGGATGGGAAATCAGTCACCCTTGCAGAAGCACATGCGACCGCGATCTCGATGGTGGGGGATGGAGGTGAGCTCCTCGCGGTGCCCTCGGTCATGAATGCATCGGGCACCGCGTTTCGCGTTATACGCCAGTGATCAGCGCGCGAGCGCATCTAAGCGGCGCATACCATCAGCATCGATACTAAAAGAGAATATATCAGCATTCTCGGCGATACGCGCGGGATTACTTGATTTAGGAATAACGACGGCGCCTTTTTGCAGCGCCCATCGCAAGAGGATTTGCGCAGGGCTTTTGCCATACTGCACCGCTAGGGTGACGACGGTGGCATGATCAAGATGCAACCCTCGAGTCAGAGGACTATACGCTTCAATAATGACTCCATTTTTCTGACAAAAATCGATAAGTTTTTTGTCATACGAAAAAGGATTACATTCGATTTGATTCACTGCGGGCGGTATGTTCGCTTGTGTAAGCACATCTTCCATATGAGACAGTGAGTAGTTGGAAACACCTATATCGTGCGCAAGGCCCATTTCTTTGAGCGCCTCCATTTGGCGCCACACGCGATCACCAAAAAGGGGTACAGGCCAGTGGATGAGGTAGAGATCAACGTACGCAAGTGAGAGGCGCTTAAGACTGGCTTCGAGCGCCGCCCGTGCATCAAAAGCGTCGGTGGGCCAGAGTTTTGTGGTCACGAATAGTTCTTCGCGCGGTATGTTACTCTCTCGTATCGCTTTGCCGACGCTCTCCTCATTCTCATAGAGCTTCGCGGTGTCTATATGTCGGTACCCTACTGAAAGTGCGTAGGCGATTGCTTGTTCTGTTTGTTCACCTGGTTTCATTTGCCATACACCAAGACCAAGCACAGGAATGCTATTGCTCGTAAGTGGCAGACGGCTGCTCAATGTTAGTTCTTGCATACCACCAATCGTAGGGCACTGTTCTGGAGGTGTTATGAAGTACTCAGTAAGTCACGTTCGACTTGTGCGAGCACCGATTCAATATCAACCATACTCACTGGTTTAGTGAGGTGGTAGCGAAATCCTGCTTCCTTTGCACGCAGCTTGTCCTCTTCTTGGCCATAACCGGTGAGTGCAATAAGTGGTGCTTCCACGCCACGTTCTTGCAGGAGGTGCGCGACCTTATACCCATCCATATCAGGTAACCCGATATCGAGAATGATAACACCGGGTGATTTCTCCGTTGCATATTGGAGTGCTCCTGCAGCATCATGCGCGAGTGACACCACGTTGCCTTTGTGGGTGAGGAGTTTGCCGAGGGTTTGTGCTGCAAGTTTATTATCATCTACCAGTAGTATATGAAGCGTACCTTTGGGTGTAGGGTGTGGGCGACGCACGCGGCTGAGCGCTGGGATAGGTAACTGCACTACTGCCGGTCGGGGAAGTCGCACGATAAACTCACTGCCGCGGGTGAGTCCTTCGCTGTGTGCTTCGATCGAACCTTGGTGTAGTTCAACCAAGCGTTTCGCAAGCGAGAGGCCAATACCCAACCCCTCTGAGCGTCTCGTACTATCCATCTGGAGAAATGGTTCAAAGATTTTAGTGAGCATTTCTTTGGGTATGCCGACACCGCTATCTTGCACATGGATCACTGCTTCGTTTTTTTGTACTTCGCTGCGCAACACGATCATGCCTCCCGGCGGCGTATATTTTGCGGCATTGTTGAGAAGATTGACTACTACCTGCTCAAGACGCACCGGGTCGCCCGAGATCCATATGGGCCCAGAAGCCAGATACAGCGAAAGGGTATGATCTTTCGACTGCATGAGCACTTGTACCGTTTGTGCACTGCGCTCGAGCAGGGCATTGAGGTCGAGCGTTTCGCGTTGCAGTTTAAATTTTTTCTGGGATATACGAGATATGTCGAGCAGGTCGTCCAGGAGGCGTGCAAGCGTTTTAACCCGATCTTCCATCGTGGCGGTTAGTTCGCGCACTTCCTGTGGCACCTGGTGGAGATGCATTAATTCAAGTGAACTTAAAATAGGGGCGAGTGGGTTGCGTAGCTCGTGGGCAAGAATCGCGAGAAACTCATTTTTTGCTTTATCATCGGCACTGATCCGCGAGACGGCTGCTTCAAGCTGCTCAACGTGTGCGTGGAGTTTATTGGTAGCGTCCTTACGTCCCTCTTCGCTGGAGACAAACGTGAGGAAGATAATTGCAAGCACTACGTCTAAGAGCTCGACCTGGATAAGTTCACTACTGATGGTTGAGCCATGCAAAAATGGCTCTCCTACGAGTGTGCCACTGATTGAGAGGATGGTGACAATAAACAGAGCAAGCGTCATGCCGCGTGGGCCAATAGACACCGCCATCCATATCAAGGGAAAGAGCACCGCATAGACGAGCGGCACACCACCGAGCGCTTGCAGTGGTGTCCAAAAGGCGAGGTAACAGACGATTGCTAATAATGAAAATGAAGCTACCCACTCTGCCCACTGAGTGAGGGTACGATGTGGCCATCCAACCGACCAACGGATAAGAACTGGCGCTACGATGAGATCGCTGAGTATATTTCCTAACCACCACGGGCCAAAGACGGTAGAGATACTTTGTGTCTGGGTGCCGAACAACCACAACACCCAATACCCGATGGCTGGCGTGATGATGGTGGTGGTCGTTGCTACTAAAATAAGGATGATAACATCTTGCAGTTGAGAAAGGAGCGGATTGAATTGAGTGCGACGCAAAATAAATGCACCCAGCGCCGCCTGCGTCGCGTTAAGTCCTGCTATGCACAGCGCAGCGGGGATAGGAATATGGAAGAAAATATTTACAATAAAGGAGGCGAGCACCACCGCAGGCCACAGCGCAACTCCCTCAAGAAATAGCATTGCCAATGCAATACCCGCAGGCAGCCAAATAATCGCTGGTGTAATAAACGGGGAGGCGAAATGATTAAGAATCGCTCCCACGGCGTAGGCCAGAAACAGGGTGCAAAATGCTCGCAGGGTCCACGCGTTTTGGTAGCGGGTAAAAAAGGTCCGTATCACGTCGTCTTTGTATAATACCAAACGGTCAGTTGGTGTGAGAATGGGTAGTTGTTTCATGCAGCAATCGAGGCACACATGTACTGTTATAGTATGCGTATAATTATCTGATACTTTCATGAAGCGTCTATCACTCATTGGTGTGGGAATTACCTTGGTACTTGCTCTCGCAAGCTTGTTAGTGCTTGTGCGTTTAGGGGCGGCGCCTTTTTGGGATTATGACGAAGCATCGTATGCCCAAATTACGCATATGATGCTTACCCAGCACAGTGTGATATCCCAAGAGTATTTCCACGGTCCCTTTTTAGAAAAACCACCACTGTATGAGTGGCTCGCGGCGCTTAGTGCACTTGCGTTTGGGGAGAACGAGTTTGCGTTCAGACTCCCGTCAGCACTCGCTGGTATAGCGCTCATTGGGTTCACGATGCTCCTGGCCTATGCATTGACGCGCAATTCGCTGGCCGCATTCTTTTCGGGTGCAGTGCTCCTTACTACGTCGCCCGTTATTGAAACTGCGCGGCAGATGCGGATCGATGTATTGGTAACGCTTTGGATAGTGCTTGGCGCATGGGCGGTGGTGCGCGCGGTGCAGGATAAACGATATTTCTTGCTGTTTGGTGTAGCGCTTGCGCTGGCGATCATGACTAAAAGCGTCGTGGCGTTTTTCGCGCTCGCTGCGCTGCCTCTTTTGTTGGGATGGTTGGGGGAATTGCGGTTGCTGCGAAGCCGAGAGGTGTGGGGTGGGGTAGGTGTTGCCTTCTTGCTTGCGCTGCCGTGGCACCTGATTGAATTCATGCGTTTTGGGCAGCGTTTTTGGCAGGACTATGTTGTGTTTAATATCACGTCGCGCGTGCGCACCGATCTTTTTCAATTGGCGCCAACAACGAACCGCGACTATCTGTGGTATCTCAACAATTTTGCGCTTCCTTGGACACAGGTGTTCGTGCTCCTCTTTGCGCCACTTGTCTTGTGGTGGCGTCACATACCTCGGCGCATTCGAGCCGCTATTGGGTTTGGTATAAGCATGGTAGCCCTCGTTAGTACTGTCTTTTTCGTTTCTGCAACGAAGGCCCCAACCTACCTTGTGCCCCTCTATCCATTTGCGGCGCTTGCACTAGGAAGTGCGTTCGCATTTCTTATAGAAAAAGCACGCGGCCCGGCGCGTATACTGTGTGCGACCATCGGTACTGTGCTTCTCGTAGTGGGTTTTTGTGTCACCATCTACAATGGTTTTCATCTCAACACGGCGTACTATGGCAAAGCAGATGCGCTTGCGCGCGAAGAGCGGGAGATCGCAACCGTTATCGCAACGCGCCCGGAGAGCCGATGGTTGGTTTTTGGTGATGACCGAGAGTTGGGTGCGATTATGTACTATGCAAAACGCTATGACCCCGCAGTGCTCACCAGTACCACGACGCTTGCGGTGGGAGATATGGTACTTATGTATCAAACCAAACGCCCACTCTTTTTTGCCCACTATCCTTTCTCAACCGTAGCGCTGATGGAGGGAGAGCAGCTTATCCTCCTTGAAGTTGTATCCGAGGATTAGTATCATGGGCACTTGTGGGGAAATTTACAATTCGACCAATTAGATTACAAGTAAAACGTTCGAGTGCGGGTTTGGGTTTGTATGCGCAAGAGCCGATCAAGAAAGGCACTTGCATTATTGAGTACACAGGACGGGTGCTTTCAAAAGAGGAGGAAGAAACAATCACTAGCCAGTATCTCTTTGAAGTTTCAAAAAAGGTAACCATAGACGGCAAGGATCGTTCGAATACTGCGCGGTATATCAATCATTCACATCGTCCCAATTGTGAAATCGAAATTTACAAGGGGCACGTGTATGTCATGGCGAAGCGCAACATTAAGGAAGGTGAAGAGCTTTCGTATGATTACGGCAAAGAGTTTTACGACGAGTACATCAAGCCCAAAGGGTGTAAGTGCGTGAAGTGTCGCCCAGAGCTGCACCTAGCTCCTCTAAAATAAAAAGATACCCCGCATGGTGCGGGGTAGAGGGGAACTAGCGTCGTGAAATAAGAGTTGCGCGCGCCGTGGAGCGCTGGGTGCGCATGCGGTATATGCTGCGCAAAAGTTCTTTGAGATGCAAGACTTCTGCGCAGTCGCCTTCTTTTGGTTCTGGATCTTGTTCAATGTGGCGTCGCAGGTTTCCTAAATAGCGGCATATAGCATCATCATAGGTGCCTATGGTTTGTGCCAACTCGTCGCCAGCAACAAAATGATTCGCACTGTCCATGTACGCCTCCTGGTGCCCCAGTTTAGAGTACAAAGAAGTAGCTGAAGATTCGGTAAACATTGGTATACTCAACGTATTATGGATTTTATAACTGCAAGTTTGATTGTTCTGGGCTTGGCTGTTTTCGAAACTATTAATTCGCTCGATAACGCAGTCATTAATGCAGAAGTACTCACTACCGTGAGTCCCAAAGCGCGCCGGTGGTTCCTGACCTGGGGAATGTTTTTTGCGGTGTTTTTGGTGCGAGGCTTTTTGCCACTCCTTATCGTGTGGGCGGTGATACCAGGAATCGGCCTGTGGGGGGCGCTCACGGCAACCTTCTCTAACGACCCTGCGGTGGCAGCTGCGATTGAACACTCAGGACCCATTCTCTTGTTAGGAGCGGGTGTGTTCCTGACGTTCCTCTTTTTACACTGGCTGTTTTTGGAGACTAAGCGATTTGGTCTGTGGATCGAGCGATTCTTTTTGGTAAATGGCTTGTGGTTTTATGCGACGGTCTCCGTCATTCTTGCGGCGGTGGTGTGGTACGCCGTCCACACCGACCCGATGCTCGCGTTTGGTGCGGTGGTTGGTTCAAGTGCATTCTTTATTGTGCACGGATTTAAAGAAAATGCGGAGAAGGCTGAGGTCTCTTTGCGCCAGGGTGGGGGTGGCCGGTCAGATGCATCGAAAATTCTTTTTCTGGAGATGATCGATACGGCGTTTTCGATCGATGGCGTTTTAGGGGCGTTCGCATTCACCCTTTCTGTGCCACTTATTTTGATTGGTAATGGTATCGGTGCGCTGGTGGTGCGCTGGATGACTATTCGCAATATAGAAAACATAAAAAAGTATGTGTTCCTCAAGCACGGTGCGATGTATTCGCTCGTGGTGCTTGGTGGCATCATGATCGCTGACGGATTTGGCGCGCATATACCTGAGTGGCTCTCACCGATCGTAACGTTCGTCATCATTGGCTACTTCTTCCTCAAATCACGCCGCTTTCTTACTATGCCGCAGTAGGGCGGGTAAAGTTCCACATACCTCGCATAGATACGCTTGCTATATTTAACAAATTATTGTATAAATATTTCGGCTACGTTCTACAAATGGGGGATAAAATGGCTACAATAGTACCGTTTTCGGCTGATGGGAATATCAATAAGTATCTCCAGGACATCCGCAAATTCCCGATGCTCACGCTCGAGGAAGAGCTCGCGCTCGCTTATCGCTGGCGCGATAACCAGGACCATGAGGCCGCCCACAAGCTGGTCACCTCGCACCTGCGCCTCGTGGCAAAAATCGCTATGGGCTATCGCGGCTACGGCCTGCCGGTCGGAGAGCTGATCTCCGAGGGCAATGTCGGCATGATGCAGGCAGTACAACGGTTCGATCCGGACCGCGGTTTTCGCCTGGCGACCTACGCCATGTGGTGGATTCGCGCGGCCATCCAGGAGTACATCTTGCATTCCTGGTCACTGGTGAAGATGGGTACCACTGTCGCGCAGAAGAAGCTGTTCTTCAAGCTTCGTACTCTGAAAGGTCGGATACAGGCGATCGACGATGGCGACATGGCGCCGGAGCAGGTGGCACAGATCGCCCGTATGCTGGATGTGCCGGAGCAGGAAGTTATCAACATGAACCGCCGCCTTGTGGGGCCTGATCACAGTCTGAATGCCCCGGTCCGGATGGACGGCGAGGGTGAATGGCAGGACTGGCTCGTCGACGAGTCGGAAAGCCAGGAATCCTCGATCGCCGATCGTGAGGAACTGTCCGGCCGCAAGGCACTGCTCAACACCGCGCTGAAGGTGCTCAATGAGCGGGAGCGGCACATTCTGATCGAGCGGCGGCTGAAGGATAACCCAACGACGTTGGACGATCTTTCCAAGCAGTACCAGATCTCGCGCGAGCGCGTGCGCCAGATCGAGATGCGGGCGTTCGAGAAGCTGCAGAAGGCGATGAAGGCTCAGATCGCAGAGCGCAGAGTAAATGCGCTCTCACCTGCTTTACTGGGTGCCGCAGCATAGACTAGATACCTTTGCTACCACAAACCACTTTCGTTTTAATACGGGAGTGGTTCTTTTTTGTATGCAACCTTTTTACTGTAACGCTCGTATACACATATGCAGGATCTGGAACACGGCCGTCGCCCCAGGGTGACTGAGTTTTAGCTCCTTGCATCGGATTAACTGAAGAAGGAAGAGACGGTGAGAGTGGTTGTACTTGCGTTGTGTGCGTCACTGTGTGTGTTTACGCATCACTGCGAAGCACAAGAGGTGTCTGCATATGATGCGGTAGCAACTTGGTACAGCTTGCCTGGCAAAAACACAGCAACAGGCAATGTGTTCAAGCCAAAGGATGTTGTTATTGCTGCTCGCAATGGGGAGATACATCCCCTTGGAGCGTGCGTGCGACTCGTCAATCTCGACAATCGCAAAAGTATCGAAGGGCCTATTACCGATAGAATGCCCAAGCACTCGAATCGGTATGTGTTTCTTCGAGTGCCCAAGCAGGTTGAGAAGAAGACGAAGAGCGGTACCAAGTTTGTGGTCGAAATGGCTGTGGTGAAAACTATTGCTACCTTCGACCTTTCCCCCGGCGCGGTCCAGGCCCTAGGGTTGGATCCTTTGCGAGGAGTGTTTAGAATTCGAGTTGAAACCTGTACTACCGCTGCCAAAAAGGTGGCACGGGCTCCCTCCGGGGAGCCTTTTATTTTTACCCTCACTGCAGTATGTTGATGTACGGCATACGTACACACTACTCATATTGAGAGGAGACAGAGATGTCACGGTCACACACTCAAGCGTATGAAGTAGATTGGTTTGCGGGTGCACGCAGAGTGGCTATTCCACTGGAAGCTATTGGTGTTGGAACTTTCGTGTATGTTGAGGGCATAAGTGAGAGCTCGTATACCTATGCGATCATACACTGGGTTCAAGAAGGAACAGGATATTTTCGTGTTCTGCGACTTCCAGACCTGCGTGAAGTAAGTACGGTTTTTAAGCCAGCATACTTACATACGCCTGATGTTTTTATGCGCGTACCTTTCATACCCGAAGTGACTCAGCATCTCGCTCAGTGTGGCGGGGGTGTTGATATTCAAGCGTGTTTTACTGCTGCACTGCAGCCACGCATTACAGTCATAACGAGTCAATACAAAGGCCAACGACGTGCCCGCATCGCTGGTACTGCAGTGTATGCAGATGGAATAACACTCGCAGATGCAGTAGGGAATCTGGTTGTCGATAATCCAACTCGGTTTCATGTTCAGGTGCACGAATCATGATCAGCACAGTATCTAACCCGACAGCATATGCCTCTGTCGGGCTTTTCTTTTTATATTAAAAAACAATTGAGAAGAGTTTAAAGGGCTCTTTGGGGTCGCGCCACTCAACCTCTACCGTATCAACTCGAGAGAGAAGTGACCCGCGACGCAAAGAGGAAATGTATCGTTCAAGGAGCTTTTTTTCGCCTTGGGCGATAACTTCAACCGTGCCGTTGGGCACATTGCGCACCGTCCCTACTAACCCAAAGCGTCGTGCCGAGCGACACGCGAAGTCACGATACATAACCATTTGCACTCGTCCTGAAATTATCGCGCGCATCTCGCTTTCCATATGCGATCACACTAACATAGGAGAGATGAATACTACAGCAGCGCTCTTGAAACTATCACTATAATACTTTATACTCGTCAAGGGTTTGCCTGCGCAAAGGAGAATATCAGTGACTAAAACCTCTAGACCAGAGTATTTTTTTGGTCCGTGGATGGTAGAACCAACATTGGGACAATTATTTTCTACAGTCTGGAGAATGACCGTCCTAAATAGAACAACGCACATTATATTCTCACGTACTGTACTACATACCTCTGGCTGGGGTGTGGAACAAGTGAATGCTCTGCTTGAGCAGACAAAAGCAAGTCGCGCGTGTATTGAAACGCGCACAGGAACCAGTGTGATGGGGGAGAGTGAATTGCTTGCCGCACTGTGGCAGGCACAGGCAGCGTATATGCCAAACTATCACCCACAATTTTGTTTTGGTACACCGGTTAGCGACATTACTTACACACGGCCAAGGATCACCATGCTTTGTCCTTGGAATGTAGAGGTTGCCACAAACATGTAGGTGCGAGCATGCATGTTGATTTATCCAAAGTCTGCGGGAGTAATTCTCCCGCGGCTTTTTTGTTTGATACAATGAGGCGCATGGCAGACGGGAAGAAAATAGTTGAAGAAATTTTTGAAGCACCCGCCAAAGTGCTCGAAGGAACAATCGAACTTACACAAAAGGAAGAACAGCGGTTAGTAAACAAAAAGCCTCTAAAGCTCGCTGAAGAATATTTTCATACACTGGGCCCCGGGCTCATTACGGGCGCTGCGGATGACGACCCCTCCGGCATAGCAACCTATTCGCAAGCGGGTGCGCGCTTTGGTTTTGGATTCTTGTGGCTCTCATTGTTCACCTTCCCATTCATGGCGATTGTGCAGGAGATGTGCGCACGCATCGGGCTTGTTTCAGGGAAGGGGCTTGCGGCAAATATTAAACAGCACTATGCGCCGGGCGTGTTGTATGTCGTATGTCTGCTGCTTTTTATCGCAAACACGCTCAATATTGCTGCCGACCTTGGCGCTATGGCGGCGAGCGTACAGCTGCTTGTGCCACAAGCGAGCGCGCTTCTTTTGGTCGCTGGTTTCGCTCTGTTTAGTATGCTGCTCCAAATTTTCACTACCTATGCCCGCTATGCAAAAATCCTTAAGTGGCTTACCTTGGCGCTTTTTGCCTATGTAGTAACCGCGTTCATGGTCGATCTTAACTGGGGGAGTGTGCTCTATCATACGGTCGTCCCATCGTTCACCTTTAGTCGTGATGCACTTTTTCTCTTGTGCGCGATCCTAGGCACCACAATATCGCCCTACCTCTTCTTTTGGCAGACAGCACAAGAAGTTGAAGAGAAACGTTTGCATAAGGCGCCAATAACACCCCAGATGAGTGATGAAGAGATGCGCCTCAGCATTCGCCATATGCGCACGGACGTATGGAGCGGCATGTTCTTCTCGAACTTAATCATGTTTTTCATCATAGCGGCGTGTGCAGCGACGCTTTTTGCAAACGGTATCACTTCCATACAAACCGCTGACCAGGCGGCGCTCGCCATTCGACCGTTTGGGGGCGACTTAACCTACTTCCTCTTCGCTATTGGCATCATTGGCACCGGTCTTTTAGCATTACCCGTTTTAGCGGGATCGAGCGCCTACGCGCTTGCTGAAAGTTTTGGTTGGAAGCGGGGCCTGTACCACAAGCTCGCACAAGCAGATGCGTTTTATGGTGTGATTATTGTTTCAATGCTGGTTGCAGTGGGGGCGAATGTCGCAGGACTCGACCCGATCAAAGGTCTCCTCTACGCCGCGGTGGCAAACGGTTTGGTTGCGCCGGTGGTACTCTTTTTCATCATACGCATTAGTAGCCGTATGCACCGGCACAAAAATCATTGGTTTATAACACTGTGTGGTTGGTGTATAACAGCGCTCATGGCACTTTCAGGTATCGCTGCGGTGTATACACTTCTATAATGACTATTCATGGTGGGGACAGTTAGGATCTGTTATTCTTACGCTAGTTTCACATGGAGGGGTATTGGTATGCAGTACTGGCAGGTTTTGCTCTTTTCAGGGCTCATCGGGGCGCTCTTGTGTGGGTTTGCGTTCTACAAGCCCATACACTTAAGAGAGTGACGTGCCGTTGAGTAAAAAATAAAATGCCGCTCCGATATGTCAACATATCGGAGCGGCACTACTATGAGCACTTTCATTTTGGGCTGAGGGTGCTCATCCCCCCAACTCTTTTTTGTTTTCCAACCATAGACGGTACACTTCGTCGCTTTGCACAAACGCCGCAGCACCCTGTAGATCCGTCTTTTCTAATGCCGTGACTTTGGTAAGACCCTCGGCACGTATCAGGTTAGTTACGAAATCTCGCCCTCGAGCACTCCAGAGGCCAACCCGGGTGGTAGGACTCTCTGCGTGTATTTTCGGAGGCAACTTTTCGCCCGACACTGTTGGCAGCCATAGATCTGCTATGACCACCCCAATAGGCGCTTTTTGTTCGACCCCTTTCCTGACAAGGCTGAGTGCCATTTCATAGGTGTCGGCTATGAGCACCTCAACCTTGTGCCCGAGAGTTACTTTGGCGTATTCCTCACACACTTCTGCGAAGGTTGCCGCAAAGTCACGCTCGTCTTCAACTACGAGAACTCGTATACCCATTAAGGTATTCTCCTGTACTGATTGGGTGTGTTGACGGATCACCCACTTTCGTTGCACCCGTAGTTTTTTCTTCTAGCGTAATTGTACCATCTTTTGCCTGCGGTATACTGAAAGGTATGACGATGATACTCATAGCGGTAGTGTCGCTACTCCTGTGTATCGTTGGTTTGGCTATTTTTCTACAAGATCCGCGCGAAGTGGATGAAGAAGCAGCACAGGAAGCTGCACAAGAAACGGATGAAGAGATCAGAAGAGCTCTCTATAAGCCGCCGCATATCCTCACCCCCAAAGAGCTTGATGAAGAGAATGAGCGTGAGGTAGACGCACAGCGTTGAGGTATACTATAGGTATGAAACTCAATTACAACATCAAAGGGACCGGGCTTGCGGTGAGTGATGAGATACGCACGTATGTTGAAAAGCGACTCGCGCATGTTGATAAATTTGTCGGGGGTGACCCGAGTGCGCACCTGGACGTCGAACTCCAGTTTCAAACGAGCGAGGATACGCAGCGCTATCGCGCCGAGTATACGCTGAGCGCAAGCGGGTATGTTTTTCGTGCTGAAGCACAAGGAGATTCTCTTAACGAGGCAATTGATTTGGCTGATGCTGAGTTGTCTCGCGAGGTGAGTCGCGCCAAAGAGCGCAAAGAGCACAGCGAACGTCGTGGTGCCTCCCGTTTTAAAGACTTCATCCGCGGCTTTGGCAGAAGGCGTTAATCCTGCCCGCGTAGATAGTCGCTATAGAGCATCTCTTTTTTGCCCTCGGGGATAACGCGGACGATTTCTATATCGCCATCTTTCCAATTCGCTTCGGTGACAATAACCCGCTTACCCTTGGGCGATATACAATACGCACGGGGGCTTTGGTCGAATGCCCGAATTTTGAGGAAAGCTTCACGCGGGTTTGTGAGATCAAGTAGAGCGTCTGTGGAGTCGAATTTTTTTGTATAGGTCGCTTTTGTCGCATCTTGCTCTTCAGGAGTGAGTGAACCCGCAACCCAGTCGGGTAGCAGCTCGGCGAGCAAATTGCCGCCCTCTTGTGCGAGGAGCGTCTCCATCTGAGAGCCCTTCAGTGGCCAGGCTTCTTCTTCAATTTCGATGCGCGCTTGGGCGACCACTGGCCCTTCATCCATGCCTTCGGTGAGTTGCATAATACTAACCCCCGTCTCGCGCTCGTCGGCAAGAATGGCGGAAAGTACTGGCGATGGGCCACGAAATTTGGGTAAGAGCGAGGGGTGCACATTCAGCACACCTCGGCGGGGCATATCGAGCAATTCTTTGGGGATGAGTTTTGCATACATAGCGACAATAAACACATCCCAATCAGTGTTACCCAGCTCGGCCAAAAACTGTGGGTCGCGCAATTTTTCTGGCGTTACCACATCGATGTTGCGCTCAAGAGCCCAGCGCTTCACGGGGGATGGTTGCAGCTCTAGGCCACGGCCTGCTGGCTTGTCGGGCGCTGTCACCACGAGAGCAGGTAAAAAACCTCGCGCCTCTAGACTATTGAGGACTACGGTCGAGAGAGCGGGTGTACCAAAATATGCGAAGAGCGGTTTTGCCATACTTATGCTTCGTCTTTAGCATCGTCGCGCATTGACTCGGCCTTGTCGGTATAGAGTATGCCATCGAGATGGTCGCATTCATGTTGGAAGATGTGCGCAATGAGACCCGTGCCATGATAGGTAAATGGTTTGCCTTGGGTATCAAACGCTTTAACACTCGCTTTTTCATGGCGCAGTACGGTGCCATATTTGCCCCGTACCGAGAGGCAACCCTCAGACATTTCCTTTTTCTTGCGTGAAAGGCGGATAATTTCAGGATTGATAAAGGCCATATCGGGCGGGGTAGGATCTTCAGAGCCTTCTTCTTTTAACACTCTGCCGGCGACAATAAAAAGGCGCACTGACTCGCCAACCTGGGGTGCTGCGAGCGCGACCCCAAACTCTTCGCCCGCAAGCACTTTGGACATGTGGGTAAGGAGGGTGTGGAGCTTCTTTGAGCCAAAATCCTTTTTAGGGACTGGCTTTGCGTGGGCCCGCAGCACCGGTGCGCCCGCCTGGACTATTGGGTCTTTATGCTTTGCTATTGCCATGTGTCCATTACTATGCCGTTTTTTATGAAAAAAGTGAAGCCGCCCAATAGGGCGGCGGCAAATGGTCAGGGAAAATATCGCTTACGACTGGACGTTGCTTTTGTAGACCGAAGTAAGTCGGTTAGGATCATCATACAGAAACAGAAGGCAAGTAAGTAGAAAAGTAGCGCACCGAGAATATATTTGGGAATGTCTAGAATTTTATCAAAAAAACGTACGGGTTTCGCGTAGGCCAGATCGGTATGCATAGCGCCCTCCCATTGCTCCTGCGTAGTAATATGCGATACAGCGGCTGTTTGGTCAACGCTGTATAATGGAGATATGCAGCATATCAGTCAGCATATCGGTCCCAGCAGTAGGCGCGACCGCGCGAGTGAGCGTGGTGATCTCATGCAGTACTTTATGCAAAAGTTGAATGTCTCGCGCACGCGCGATGGTTTGGCACCACTGACGATGGGGCGCATGGGCCGAGTGCTGCAAGGCATACCCACGAACGACTTGTATTTTCTTAAAAGTATCTGCGATGACGCGCTGAAGCGTAATGGTCTCGATGCATTTTCAAAACGCTTTTGGTGGGAGATTAATCCTGATAAGCATACGGAAGAGGCAAAAAATACTCAAAAACCAAAAGGTACGTCATATGCACAAAAGGAGGACGCTAAGAGAGTGTCTAAACCAGTGAAGCGCGCTAAACGCAGCCTAGAGCCCAATTGGGACAAAGAGCTCCACTAAATTTTTTGCTTTTTACCAAACAGCGGTACACTACGTGGGTATGCGCGAGCGATTTATTGTTGAAGGACTAAACGGACAGAAGAAACTCAAAGGCGAGATAGCGGTGAAGGGTGCAAAAAACGCCGTACTAAAAATTTTGCCGGCTACTATTTTATTTGACGATGAGGTGCCAATAGATAACGTCCCCAACATCGAAGATGTGGGTCGTATGCGTGAGTTGCTCCAAGGGCTTTTGACGACACCAACAGTATTACGCAAGGACATTGCAGAGCGGTTTCGCGCTTCTATTGTACTCACTGGTCCAGTTTTAGCGCGGTATGGCGCGGTAGAATTTCCATTCCCGGGTGGTTGTGTGCTTGGTGAGCGGGCGATAGACCTCTTTCTTAACGGTTTTAAAGCGATGGGGGCCACGGTGCAAGAGGATGACAGTTACTTTAAAATTATTGCAAACGGGAAACTCAAAGGTGCACATATACTCTTTCCACTCGTCTCAGTTACTGCGACCGAAACGCTCATGATGGCAGCGGTCCTCGCTGAAGGGGAGACGATTCTTGAAAACGCTGCGATGGAACCTGAGATCGGGTATCTCGCCCATTATCTGAATGCTTGCGGCGCACATATTGAAGGTATGGGTACGCCCGTGTTGCGCATTCAGGGTGGTGGGCTCTTGCGTGCAGCAGGTAAGCCGTTTATTGTCCCGCCCGACCGTATCGAAGCGGGGAGCTTCGCTATACTCGCAGCGCTTGCGGGTGAGGATGTAACTATCACCAACTGCGACCCGTCGTGGCTTACGGTGCCGCTCTCTCTGTTGGCGCAAGCGGGTGTCTCTGTAGAGACGACCCAAAACACTATCCGCATTCGCGGTGGCAGCGACTATCGTATGGTGTCGGTACGTACCCATGAGTATCCAGGATTCCCGACCGACCTGCAGGCGCCAATGGCGGTCTTCATGAGTCAGTGTAGCGGTGAGGGGAGTATCCTCGAAACAATTTTCGATGGACGCTTTCGCTATGTGGACGATCTCATCATTATGGGTGCTGATATGACCGTTATGAACCCCCACCGGGTGTTCATTCGCGGCCCTAAGAAACTCACGCGTAAAAATCTTGAGAGCCCCGACCTGCGCGGCGGGCTCGCCTACCTCTTGGCAGCAACGGTGGCTGAAGGTACTTCGACCATAGATAACGCCTACCTCATTGATCGTGGGTATGAACATATTGAAGATCGGCTTTCAACACTCGGGCTCCATATAAAAAGAGAAGAGTCGGTGTAGGTCACTTTACAATAGCTAGAATTTCTGTCAGTATGCGATCGGGCGTCCTCTGGCACCAATGCCAGAGATTTCATACGAAAGAAAGGAGGTGCCTAGTGCAGCGTTTTCTTGTCATTGCCCTCATGGTTGTGGGGCTCAGTTGGCCCGCGCTTGCGGAGCCAACGTTGGAGTTTTTCGTTCGACCCGAGCAATCGGCCAACGCCCTGAGCTATTCAGGGTCTGGCAATCTTAACCTCAACGTGGCGACAGATGGAGTACTTGCGTTTAACGCGCCGCAGCGAAACTTTTTCACAGCGCTGCTGTCGGGTACCATCATCGGTAGCTCAGCTGCGTTTGACCATGCCGATAGCACCGGATGGTTCTTTAAGCCTGGTGGTCCCATAAGCATCATTGCCGGAGTCGACTTTCCTGGGTCGACGCCGGACTTGCCCAACGGGACTCAGCTATTTTCCGGAGTGCTCGGGCCGGTATCGCTCACAAAAATGGTTGGGTCAACGTACCACCTGAGCACATCGATGTCGGGCACCGTTTTGTCGGCGCTGCTCGATTTCTGGGGTCTTACTGACACAGTTTGGCATGGCCCCTTGTCTGTCGATGCTGTAGCGATCTCCGGCACGCCAGCGGGTCCTCTCGCCAGCCTGCATGTCCTCTTGGCATCGGGTTTGGCCGAACTACACCCGGGGTCAGCTGTTACGATACCCGAACCTCGCGCTATATGGATGGTGTTCGGCCTTTTGCTTCTGACCTACCTCATCTATCGCCGACGCGCTGCGTAAGTAGCGCCGGCAACCGCTCGGTCTTTCAGTACTCTATGATTTTATCTAGGAGGCACTGAGGACCGAGCGGTTTTGTTTTTTTAATACCTTGAAACTTAAGAAGTGGATTGATATATCAATCCACATTATTACAAAAATAAAATATATTAAAAAAGAAGACTCCTGCCGCCGAAGCGAGCAGGAGTTTTTGTGTGCGGTCCCGCGAGCGAGACCGAGAAGTTGATCAGGCAGCCATACGGTGCGAGTCGTCGTTGGCGGCGCGACCGCGTGTACCGCCACCCCAGCGCAGGCAAGTGAGCATCCCAAGGGCGACGAAGCTGCCACCCAGAACCAGCAGTGGCGCGGGCTCGGGGATATGTATGGACTGATCAATAAAGCTGATCGCTGCACCTGACGTGACACCAGCAACAACCTGGACATCTTTGGTGACAAGCGCCTCATAGACGGGGTACAACAGCTGAATGTCGCCTCCTTCCAGCGGGGGATCTTGCTGGTCGCAGCTGCCGAGGTTACTGCAGCTGACGGTTAACTTTCCGATCAGCGGGCCGCCGACGCCGGCATATACGCTTTCAACCACATTCTCAACCGAGTTGTTGCCGAAAAGCGAAGTACCGTCAAAGTTCAGGTCGATGGCAGTGATTGGTATGGTCGACGTTACCATGTAGGTTATCGCCACATCACTTACGTAACCAAAGTCCGCAGCGAAACCGCTGTTGAACCGGATACCATCAGCCGTAGTGGAGACTTCGATACCCGTGCAAGCGGCAGGACCGCCGATGCCGGGGCCAGAGGCCGTGATCACGCAGGTAAAACCGGAGAATGTCATCGGACCCAAAGTAAGGGTTGGCGATGGCACCAAAGGCACTGCAGCCGCGACGTGTGGCAACAGCAATACGGCCAGCAGCAAGCCGCTGGCCAACAATCTTCGTATCATGAGAAGTTACCTTTCCCTTTGCAAAGGACGGCTGCCAAACCAAGACAGAACAGCCAGGTTGAAAATAACACAAGTTTAAGGGTTTGTCTCGGTCGGGAGAAATGCATATAGAAAAAGAAAAACCCGCGTTTTCTCAATTCCCGAAGGATGAGAAAACGCGGGTTGTCTGCCCAAGGCAGACTATTGATCAGGCTGCAGCAGGCTGGGCACCGTTGTCGTTGGCTGCGCCACTGCCGCCGTTACCCGTACCGTCGCGACGACGAGTGTATGCGATGCAACCTAGCACGCCGAGTGCGAGGATGAACGAAAGGACCGACGAGGGCTCCATGACGCCGACGCCCGCGTTGATACGTTCGTTGATTGACAACGCGAGGGTGCCACCTTGGAAAGCGGACAGAGTGACCCACCAGCTGTTGTTTACGTTTGGATCGTACGTCGGGTCAAAGACGCTCGGCGATCCATTGAACGACAACGCCTCGAAGTTCTGGAAGCCGGTGCGTGTCGCGGCGGCACATGCGATATTGGCTGAATTACCACCGGAGCAGCCCGCTCCACCGCCGATGACGTTGGTGCCGTCGGTTCCGGCGTTGTCAGGGATGAGCGTGGGATCGATTGTAAAGGTGTTGCCAGTCAGCAGATTCTCGACAGTCAACAGATACGTGTATTGTCCGAGAGTCGCTGGAGTATCAGCCCTCACCGAGAAGCCGAAGCCCCACCAAGAGCCAGACTTGCCCGGCACGGTCGTGAGGCCGAGCGGCACGCTATAGATATTGTCCACGGTCGGAGTGACCCCGCCCATGAATCGTTCGACGACGTTGACGGCGAGGTCCAAATTCGCGCCGGTATTGACTGCCCAGTTGGCAAGACCACCATTGCCGGTGCCAGCGTAGACACCAGGCGGACTCAGTGTTGAGTTATAGGTGACTGCCGCCGAAGCGGGGGTCGAGACGAAAGACAACAAAGAAAGCGCCATCGCGGCGCCAATTGCGAGAACTCGCATTCTGTATTTCCTTTTTCAGTTGCAACTGGAACGCACAAGTACTATTGCACAAGAACGTCCAAATAGTTTTTAACATGAAAGCGCCACAATAGGAAACCTCTTCCATTTTTATTACTTTGTGTTATAGTTATTTTGGCTTTCCTCTGTTGCCTTTTGGTGATATGGGGAGCGTTTTTTTGTAACAACCAGACGAAAAAAGGAGAAACCGCCATGCGGCGGATTGTACTTGTACTAACGATGTTGCTGGCAATGCTGGCCACTGTCCAGCAGGCCAGGGCGAACCCCTGGCTGATGACCGGCGAGTCGGTGGGTCTCAGCCAGGTCGGGGAGATCCACGTCGCCTCGAACTTCACCCCGCACGTCTATATTGGCACCTACAACGCCATGTTGCAGGATACAGCCAGCACGGACCTGTTCAACGGTCTCGCTATTAACTGCGTCAAGCCGTTCATCTACGGATCGGCGAGCCTGTACAATAAGGTCGAGCTCAGCAGCATCTTCAGCCCGGCGGTAGTGACGCTGCTGCAAGCACTCGTCTCCCATGTGAGCGTGCCACCCGCGACGTCTGATGCCTCGGTCGCGTTGGAATTGGCCGCGTTGGAAATCATTTACGAGCCGAGCGGTACGATGGGTGATACGGCGAGCGGTGTGATGTACGCCACAGGCGTCACCGCATCTTCAATCGCGCTGGCGAACCAGTACATCGCTAATGTGCTTACAGGCGGCATCTGGGAAACTCCAAACCCGCTGTGGCACGTATTTGCCTGGCAGCCGGTGATTGGTCAAACAGGGCAGTCGTTCCTGTCTCGTGAATCAATTACCGAGCCAGCAGCCGCGGCCCTGTTTGGTTTCGGATTAATTGCGGTGTGGCTTTTTGCTAAATATCGAAACATACCCGCGCTCTTCATGTGCTTCCGGCGGCAGGACACTGCCGGCCCGCTGCCGAAAGTTCGCTTGCGGCGTATCAACTAGACACGATAGCGCCAGCGCGAGTAATACTCGCATCAACTGACTACACGGCGTCCCGAAAATTCGGGACGCCGTTTATTTTTGCATTATTTGTTTAGTCGCCCACACTCCGGTATTATTCTCATGCATGTCATTCATTACTCCACGGCTTGGTATCGATCTAGGCACCGCCAACACGCTGGTGTTTATCCCAGGGCGCGGTGTGGTCTTAAACGAGCCATCGGTCGTCGCTATTTCTGAAATTGATAAGCGCATTTTGGCGGTGGGTGCAGAGGCAAAGGAGATGATCGGCCGCACACCGGGCGAAATTATCGCCTACCGCCCCATGAAAGATGGCGTCATTGCTGACTACCGCGTGACCCAAGCGATGCTGCGCTACTTTATCAACAAGGCGATGGGTCGCTTTCAACTATTTAAGCCTGAGGTGATGGTTTCGGTCCCGACCGGTGTTACCTCGACCGAGCGGCGCGCAGTGGTCGAGGCCGCTATCCGCGCAGGCGCTAAGAGCGCGTATGTCGTGAAGGAGTCTGTCTTGGCAGCGATCGGCGCCGGCATTCCTATTCAAGAGGCACGTGGCCACATGGTGATTGATATTGGTGGCGGTACCTCTGACGTTGCAGTGATCTCACTTGGCGGCATCGTCGCCTCGACATCGGTGAAGTGTGCGGGCGACAGGCTCGACCACACCATCGCCGACTATATAAAGAAGACCTATAACCTCGGCATTGGGGACAAGACTGCTGAAGACATTAAAATTCAAATTGGCTCGGCCGTGCCGGTTGAAGAGGAGCTTTCTATGCAGGTGCGCGGGCGCGACTTTATTTCAGGCCTCCCACGCTCGTTTGAAATGAAAACTAATGATGTGGTCAAGGCGATCGGTAAGGACCTGCGCGAAATAGTGAAGGCGATCCGCGATGTGCTCCAAGAGACGCCGCCCGAGCTTGCGGCCGACATTATCGACCAAGGTATCATCATGACCGGGGGGACCTCCCAGCTGCGCAATTTTCCTGAACTCGTTTTACGCCGCACGGGAGTGAAGGCTGTAGTCGCTGAAAACTCACTCTTTTGCGTCGCACGCGGGACCGGCATAGCGCTGGAGCACCTCGACACCTACAAGAAGGCGGTTATCGCTAAACGCTGATATGCCCCAAGATGCAAATGTTACACCGTACAATATAGCTTTTATTGACGGTCAAAATTTGCATTTGGGAACAAAAGAATGTGGCTGGTCGGTAAATCATAAAAGATTGCGAGTGTATCTTGCTGAAAAATATTCTATACAGGAGGCTTATTACTTCATGGGTTTCGTTTCAGGCGATGGTCACGATCTCTATGATAATTTGCAAAAAGCCGGGTACATTCTTTCATTTAGGGAACATTCAGAGGCACTAAAGGGTAATAAGAAAGGGAATGTAGACAGCGATATTATTTTTGCTGTAATGAAAAAAATTGCCGATGATGAGCCCTTTGATAAGATTTTTATTGTATCCGGAGATGGAGACTATAAACGGCTGGTTGATTATTTAGTTAAGAAAGATAAGTTTGGGAAAATGCTTTTCCCGAATAAAAAATTTGCATCATCTCTTTATAAGCATTTGGGAGGTGAACATTTTGATTACTTAGAATCGCCTGATGTGCGGGCAAAAATTGAGCACCCTCGTAAATGAAAAAGGCCCCTTAGGCACAAAAGCCGTTCGGGTCCTTTTTCGTATTAATACAAACACAGTATACATGAATATTGTTGATAACACAAGTTTTCCACAATGGGAATACCTTGGGAGATAAAGGTATTTTGGGAGTTATAAATGATTCATGCTGTATACAGTATAATGCCGGTTATGTTGACGCATCATGCGTATTTTTTAGAAGGGGAGATGCGCGAGTTTGATGCACTCGCGCATATGCTGCGCGAAAATGAGCGCTTTGAGCCGCACGACCCAGGCTTCGTGGCTCGGCAATATGACAAATTTGGTATCGATGAAGCGCGCGATCTTATCGCAAACGCGTCACTGAAAAACACCGGTGGGCGCACCCTCTTCGTGCTCGGGGTGGGCTCGATGACCAGCGAGGCGCAGCAATCGCTTTTAAAACTTTTTGAAGAGCCACAGCAGGGGACGCAATTTGTGCTACTGTTACCGCACGGCACATTACTGCCAACATTACGATCACGAATGCTTGATCTAAGGGGCGAAGAAGAACTCCTGAAGAAAATAGTCTGGCCCCGCCTTGCCGACTTGAAGATAGTCGGCGAGCGGGGAGACCCGAGGACTTTTTCGGAAGGAGTTCTTCGGGCCCCTACAGCTCAAAGTGCGGTTGGTGGTCTATCTGAGCAAAATGATGCGACAGAATTTCTTGCATCGCCATACAAAAAGCGCAGCGACTGGGTTGCCGCGTTCCTTAGGGATGAGGAGGATGCGCGCGAGCGCACTCGGAGTTTTTTTACTGAGCTTGAGGTTGCGCTTCATCCTCATGTGCAAGATAAGAAAGTGCGCGAGGCGCTCGAAGATCTCAGCCACCTGCGCCAATATTTAAACGACCGCGCTCCATCTCTTAAAATGATTCTCGAACATTTAGCTGTGACCTTACCTCTTTTGAAATAAATTTAGTAAAAACTAATCTCTCCTCGCGACACCATTCTCTTACTCTCGATGGTATTGATTTGCCTGACCTAGTTACACTTTTGACTACTTGCCCGCAATGCTCCTTTCGATTAGTTTTTACTTCATTACTATCGTATGACACCCAAGAAATTAGCTGAGCGAAAGGAGCGATTGGTGAAGCTTGATAGAGAGCTGAAGAAGCTGTTTCCAAACGCTAAGATCGAACTCAATTACGAAACGCCGTGGCAACTCTTGGTCGCGGTGCAGCTGTCGGCGCAGTGCACCGATAAGATGGTAAATAAAATCACAGCTGAACTTTTTAAAAAATATAAGGTGCCAGCTGACTATGTGCGAGCAGGGAAGAGTGAGAAGGGGGTCATGGAGTTCGAGCAGATGATTAAGTCTTGCGGTTACTATCACGCGAAGGCGAAGAATATTTTAGCTGCAGCTACCCTAGTTCAAAAAAGTAAAAAAGATGGTGGGTTTGATGGCGAAGTACCAAAAACTATTGAAGAACTTTTGCGTCTGCCGGGCGTCGCCCGAAAAACAGCGACCGTGGTTTTAAAAGAAGCGTTTGATGTAGTTGCCGGTATTACGGTCGACACGCACGTCATCCGCTTTGTGCAGCGCTATGACCTCTCAGACCACAAAGACCCAGTGCGCATCGAAAAAGATTTGATGCTGTTGGTTCCAAAAAAAGAGTGGGGGAGTATCACGCACCGCATCATCCACTACGGGCGCTACCTCGCCCCCGCCCGAGCCTATGACACCACCCGCGACCCTTTGGTTAAAATCTACCCACCTGCTGCAAAGAAATTTCGCGTCCTATAATTTGTTCATGATACACTTTTGAAAAGTATGAATTTGCACAAACTGAAATGGGTATATTGGGTAAGTTTGGTGCTCGCGGCAGCTGATATTTGCTATTTCTTTTATAACGGGTCTCGTTTTTACCATCCAGACCCGAGTGATTTTTTTGGCGGAGCTGTACAAAAATTATTCTCCTTTTATATATTTTGGTTTTTTCCTATATGGTGGCTAGTATATTTTGGTAACACAAAAAAATATTCTGACTTGATTATCCCATTCTTGCTCTGTTTGCCTTTTACAATCGTGTGGTTGTATGCGTCTCTAACCCACACGAACTTGTACCTATAAGTCAAAACCGGTAAGCTACTAGGTATCTATGGCATACGATTTTAAACCACTCGAAAAGAAGATAGTTGATATTACGGAGCGGCTTGGGCGCGAGCTCTCGGGCGTGCGCACTGGTCGCGCGACCCCGAGCATTCTTGATGGGGTCCAGGTGGAGAGTTACGGCAGCCGCATGCCTATCCACCAAGTGGCGACTATTTCGGTTGACGATGCACGTACGCTGCGCATCACGCCGTGGGATGCTTCACAGGGTAAAGAGATCGAAAAAGCCATTACCGTGGCCAATCTCGGTCTCTCGGTTGGTATGGATGAAAAGGGGGTACGCGTCTTTTTCCCGGAGCTCACGAGCGAGCGCCGCACTACCATGCTGAAATTAGCGAAGGAGAAGATTGAAGAAGCTCGCGCTTCACTGCGTAGTGCGCGCGACGACGTCTGGTCTGACATCCAAAAGAAGGAGCGCGAAGGTGAGGTGACCGAAGACGAAAAATTCCGCTTTAAAGATGAGATGCAAAAGCGCATCGATGCTGCCAACAAGGCATTTGACGATGCACTGGCGCGTAAAGAAAAGGAGATTGCTAGCTAATGCTGCCTTCAGCTCTGCTATACTAGGATAGTTATGATGACCGTTGCGATAATTATCCTCTCTATTATTGGGCTTATTCTTGTGCACGAGTTTGGGCATTTCATTATTGCTAAAGCGTTTGGTATTCGCGTTGAAGAATTTTCTATCTTCTTTCCGCCACGCCTTTTTTCAAAAAAGTTTGGCGAGACAAAGTACACGCTCGGTCTCTTACCGTTGGGTGGCTATGTAAAAATCTTTGGCGAAACCCCTGAGGAGGCGGGTGATGCACGTCATTTTAATAAAGAGAACTTTTCGCACCGCTCACGCTGGATACAGGCGGCGGTCATTGTCGCGGGCATCGTTTTTAACGTACTTACCGCGTGGGTACTCCTTTCGGCGGCATACATGATAGGTGTGCCCTCGCCAGTTGAGCATGATGGTTTCGGCACGGTACAAGATGCACAGGTCACAATCATCGATGTGAAGCCAGATAGCCCTGCACAAAAGGCTGGCATCAAGGTAAGTGATGTCGTGACTGGCATCGACACAGGCAGTGAGACATTCCACACCCAAGCGAACGCCGCAGAGTTGCAACAATTCATCAGTGCGCACGCTGAGGAGAGTATGGTGATTAGCCTCAAGCGAGGGACACAGGAGCTCCACGTATTAGCGAAGCCTGCCGACGGTATTATTGAAGGGCGCAAAGCACTCGGGATAGCGCTTGATGATGTGGGCACCCTAAAACTCTCGCCACCGCTGGCGGTTTTGGAAGGGGGAATACGCACCATTGACTACACGATCCTTACCACGAAAGGAGTTGGAGATCTTATCGGCAGTGCGTTTAAGGGTGAGGCAAGTCTCGATGAGGTGAAGGGTCCGATTGGTATCGTGCGCTATGGTGCAGAAGTGGCCCATGAAGGTTGGTACTACGGGCTTTTGCTCGTCGTGCTTATCTCTATCAACCTCGCTATCATTAATGTCTTCCCGATCCCTGGGCTTGATGGTGGGCGACTCCTCTTTATCGCTATCGAAGGCATTACCCGTCGGCCGCTTAATGAAAAATGGGTCACCCGGGTCACCGTTGCGAGCTTCGCGCTCATCGCACTGTTGGCTATCGTGATCACCTTTAACGACGTCGCCTCCTGGATCCACGGGGCATAAAGGTGAATGGCTCGGGATGTTATCCCGAGCCACATGTTTGCTTGTATCTCCTTTCGATGAATTTTTGTAACGGCATCCGTGGGGTCCGATACGGAGCGAAGAAAAACGCTGGCGGGAGTTTAGTACGAAACACACGTTTTGCACGTTCCCACCAAATGATCCTTGGGTCGACGCCGTGTCTGCCATACAATGGCCCACGACCAAAAGAAGACACGCTCATATTCCTTATATTGTTCTGGCCTCAAATGAAAGTAACACAATAAAGTGAACTTGGTCAATAATTTCCCTGAAGAAAACTTCACCTTTGTTTTGCTCGCGCTTTTCCCGTACAATGGCTGCAATTACTATATATATGAAGCAGAGCCAACTATTTAGCAAAACGCGTCGCGAGGCGCCCAAGGATGAGGTCTCAAAAAATGCGCAGCTCTTGGTGCGCGCGGGCTATGTGCACAAGGAGATGGCAGGCGTGTACTCCTACCTGCCGTTGGGCCGTCTCGTTTTGGAAAAGATCGAAAAGATCGTGCGCGAGGAGATGAATCGCATTGGTGGGCAGGAGGTGCGCATGGCGACGCTCCATCCAAGTGAGCCATGGAAGCAAACGGGTGCCTGGGACAATGTCGACGTCGTTTTTAAAATTCAAAGCCGCACCGAAAAAGAATATACGGTGGGGCAAAGCGAAGAGGAGATAGTGACGCCGATTGCGAAGGAGTATATCGAGTCATACAAAGACCTACCGGTCGCTATCTACCAAATTGGGCAGAAGTATCGTGACGAGTTACGCGCGAAGTCAGGCATCATGCGTGGCCGCGAGTTTAGCATGAAGGACATGTACTCCTTCCACGAGACACAAGAAGACTTTGATCGTTTTTACCAAACTGCCAAGGAGGCCTATTTGCGCGTGTATGAACGCACAGGGCTTGTGGCAAAAGCGACCGAGGCTTCAGGCGGCGCGTTCACGACCAAACTTTCCTATGAATTTATGGTGCTCACCGACGCGGGTGAAGACGATATTCTTTACTGCGACCACTGCTCCTACTGCGCGAATGTTGAGATTACGAAGGAGCAAGAAGGTGACGGCTGCACCCGCTGTGGCAGTGGCACGCTCAAGCGTGCGAAAGCATCCGAGGTAGGTAACATTTTCGATTTAGGCGTGAAGTATGCAAAAGATTTTGGATTTACCTTCAAAAATGCCCAAGGCGAGGAGCAGCATCCGATCATGGGATGCTTTGGTATTGGAATCACGCGCCTCATGGGAGTGATCGTCGAAGCGCTTTCAGATGAAAAGGGCATCGTATGGCCTGAGACGGTGGCACCGTTTCAGGTGCATCTTGTTGAGATTCCAAGCGAGAGTGCTGATGTGCACGCTGAGGCCGCAGAGCTCTATCGCGAACTTACTGAAGCGGGCGTTGAAGTGCTGTGGGACGACCGCGCTGTGCGTGCGGGGGAGAAGTTTGCTGATAGCGATCTTCTTGGTATTCCGATGCGCATTGTTGTCTCTGAAAAAACGCTCACTGCAGGGAAGTTTGAGTGCGTCGAACGTGCGTCGGGTCACATTACTCACAAAAGTATTTCTGAACTCATTGGCCACTTTACTGCATGAAAAATCCGCTCGACAGATTCTTCCCGTTAATTTCAAATGACGTTGGCATCGACTTAGGTACCGCCAACACGCTTGTCTATTTGCGTGGCAAGGGGATTGTCGTCAACGAACCGTCGGTCGTGGCGGTCAACACTAAGACGGGCCAGGTGGTTGCGGTGGGTGCTGCCGCCAAAGAGATGTTGGGTCGTACGCCAGGGCACTTAAGTGCTGTGCGTCCGCTGGTAGATGGAGTCGTCTCTGACTTCGAAGCGACCGAGGAGATGCTCGCGTACCTCATGCGACGCGCGCAGGGTGTCTCTCGTAAAATTCTCGGCCCCCGAGCGGTCATCGGCGTGCCTTCGGGCATTACGAATGTTGAGATGCGCGCGGTGCGCGATGCGGCGCAAAACGCTGGAGCACGCGAGGTACATATCATTGAAGAGCCGATGGCCGCTGCGCTGGGTATCAGACTTCCTATCCGCGATGCGGCGGGCAGTATGGTGGTAGATATCGGCGGAGGCACCACCGACATCGCGGTGATTTCGCTTGGCGGTATTGTGCGGGCAAAAAATCTGCGTGTCGCTGGAGACAAGCTTAATAACGACATCATCAGCTATGTGCGTTCTGAATTTAAAATATTGATCGGTGAGAAGACCGCCGAGCGTGTAAAGATCGCTATCGGCTCAGTGACCGAAGATGGCGGGCGGCTCGAGGCAATAGTGCGTGGGCGTGATCTTATCACAGGACTGCCGCGCGAAATTTTACTTACCGACTCAGACATTCGTGAAGCGATCTCACAGTCTGTCGATACACTCATTGAAAGTGTGCGCGAAGTACTAGAGACGACGCCGCCGGAGATTCTTTCTGATGTTATGCACTCAGGTATTGTGCTCACCGGCGGCGGAGCGCTCATTAAGGGGCTCGACCAATTGCTCTCGCAGTGGCTCAAAGTCCCCGTTATTGTTGCGGACGATCCGCTCACGGCGGTAGCGCGCGGCACTGGTGTGGTACTTGAAAACCTAGAGCTTTATAAGGATGTACTCTTAGAGCATGAAGAGGACATCGCGTAGCCGCGCATCATCCATAGGCATGCTGGTGTTTTGTACGCTCCTTCTTGTGGTGGGGGTGCTCTGGCGCCATACTCTTGCCAATATGCTCTGGCGAGTAGCAGCGCCGGTTATGGCACACAACCCTTTTAGTGGTGTTGTGGGTGTGCTGCGCACGAACGCATCACTTGCACACGAAAATGACTTACTCCGTGCGCAACTGGCCTCTACTTCTATAGCACTTGCTGACCGTGATGTGTTGTATCAAGAAAATTTAGAGCTAAAAGCTCGTTTCGGGCGCGATGGTTTTATCCGCACTCTTCTTGTCTCGGTGATCTCCCGGCCGCCTGCGGTGCCGTACGACACTCTTATGGTAGATGCGGGCGTCCTACAGGGGGTGAGTGACAAAGCCCTTGTGTATGCTGGTGGTACGACGGTGATTGGTGAAGTAGATGCTGTGTATGACAACACTGCACGCGTCGTACTTTTCTCTGCGCCAGGACAAAGCTATCAAGGGATGCTGATGGAGTCGATCGCGCACCCTGCTATCCCGGTAGTTGTCGAAGGGCAGGGGGGCGGCACGATGAGCGCGGAGGTTCCTATTGGGAGCGATGTGGCAGTGGGTGACGCAGTCTTGCTGCCAGGCATAGCTGGTGGTTTTCTTGCGAAAGTGGTTGCGGTTACAACAAAAAAAGGTGAATCATTTACGACACTGTACATGCGACTGCCTGCCAATGTGCAAGAATTACGGTTTGTGGAAATAGCTAAATAGTATGCAACGTCTTGTACTGTATGTGCTCGCACTTTTTCTTTTTTTCTGTAGCTGGTGGTTGGGCGTGTGGCTCTTTGGCGTGATGGCTGTTTTGATACTTGCTGCGTTTGGCTATGGATATGCAGGCGCTTGCGTTGCCTGTGTGAGCGATCTTATATGGGGAGCGCCAACGGGGATACTCCACTACCTCGGCATGCCATTAGTGGTGCTGGTGTTTGCTATCACCCTCCTGCGAGCTCTTGCTATGCCACTGTTGCGCTCACGCGTGCCGAGTAGCATCTAAAGCGCTATACTGGTGCTGCTATGTTGCGCCGCAAAAAGCGAAAGAAACTCCACGAGATAGCGCCTGACGAAATTCTCCTTGACGCTTCCACACAGGAGTTCGACAAGGATCGCTTTGAAGGCCGGCTTGAGCGGCCGCTGCGTCGGCGCTCGTTTGTGCTTGCGGGGGGTAGTTTAACCCTCATTTTTATACTCCTCCTGACGCGCGCTGGGTTTATGCAGGTGGTGCACGGCGCTGACTATGCAGAGCTTGCAGAGCGCAACCAGCTTGCACAAACTATTTTATTTGCTGATCGAGGCATCATCACCGACCGCACCGGCCTGGCGCTTGCGTATAACGAGCGCACACAGGTGGGCACCTCTACACAAGATTTCGCCAGCCGCGTGTATGTAAACATGCGCGGTCTCGCACATGTGGTGGGATATGCGAAGCCACCCGCTAAAGATTCGGGTGGTACCTACTATCGCAATGAGTTCATTGGTATCGATGGTGCCGAAAAAGCATTTAACGATTTACTCGGAGGGACAAACGGTATGGAGCTCACCCAAACTGACGCACATGGTAAAGTTGTCGCCCAAAGCGTGACTCAGCCGCAGCAACCAGGTCAACAGATTACACTTTCTATTGATGCAAAGATGACGCAGGGGCTCTATGATGCACTTGCCGCACGAGCCGTGGACTCAAAATTCCAAGGTGGCGCAGCAGTCATTATGGATGTACAAACGGGTGAGATTATTGCGATGACAAGCTACCCCGAGTTTTCGCAAAATGCACTTGAGGCGGGAGACCCAGCGGCGTTTCGTGCTATTAACACCGACTCTCGCCGACCATTTTTGAATCGAGTTACAAGCGGCTTGTATGCGCCAGGTTCTATCGTAAAGCCAGTGGTAGCGGCAGCGGCACTCACCGAAGGTATTATCGACCCAAATAAACAAATCCTTTCGACGGGTTCTATCAGTTTGCCAAACCCCTACGACCCGAAGCGCCCCTCAATATTTAAAGACTGGCGCGCCAACGGTTGGGTCGACGTGCGCAAAGCAATAGCATACTCCTCTGATATTTATTTTTATGAAGTGGGAGGTGGGTTTCAGGGCCAACCAGGGCTAGGTATCGAGCGGCTTGATAAATACTTCCGCTTGTTTGGATTTGCCCAAGATCCGGGCCTTGAAGGTTTTCCAACACAAGAGGGGAATATTCCAACGGTCGCCTGGAAAGCAAAATACTTCCCTGATGATCCAACGTGGCGTGTGGGGGACACGTACCACACTGCGATAGGGCAATACGGCATGCAGGTGACGCCGCTGCAGGCGGTGCGCGCTGCCGCTGCTATAGCCAATAATGGCAAACTACTTACCCCCACACTGGTGGCGAGTTCAACGGCACAAAGTGTCGACTTACACATTCCTTCCTCAGCGCTCCAAATAGTGCGAGAAGGCATGCGTTACGGAGTGACCGACGGCATTGCGGCGGCGGTGAAATTTGATTTTGTGCACGTGGCTGCTAAAACTGGTACCGCCCAGGTGGGAATGCGCAACGAGTATATTAACTCGTGGATGATTGGCTTTTTCCCGTATGAGCATCCACGCTATGCGTTTGCTATGGTGCTTGAGCGTGGCCCTGGGCACACCACCATGGGGAGTCCTGCGGCGCTGGGACAGTTTTTCCTATGGCTTCATCAAAATGAGCCAGAGTACCTGAAATAATACCCAGCACCCACCTGTTGACTTCAGACAGGATTCCGTTACACTTATCACTCAATAGTAGTTTAATAATCATGACTGAAGAATTCATTTCGCAAGAGAAGTTCGAGGAGTTGACCAAAGAGCTCGATGAGCTGCGCACCACTCGTCGTCGCGAAGTAGCAGAGCAGCTCGAGTACGCACGTTCACTCGGAGATCTTTCGGAGAACGCTGAGTATCAAGAGGCGCGCGAAATGCAAAGCGCCGTTGAAGAGCGCATCCAAAAGCTCGAAGCAATTCTCAAGAGCGCTAAGATTGTGCGCGGCACAAAGACCGACTCGGTGGGGATGGGTTCACTCGTTTCAGTACAAAAGGTAGGTGCCGATGAAAAGCATGCCTATACCATTGTTGGGGCTGAAGAGGCTGACCTCTTTTCTGGCAAGATTTCCTACCACTCGCCACTGGGCTCCGCCCTGTTGGGTAAAAAGAAGGGCGATGAATTCTCCTTTCACACTCCTAAAGGCACCCAAAAATACAAAATCCTCAAGGTTGAGTAAGTTGCTTTAGGTACACATACAAGACACGTACAAAAAGAAAACCGGCTCGGCGCATTACGCGCCGAGCCGGAAATCTTACCTCGATCTGAATCTAAAATATTTTCGAGAGATGAGAGTCAAGGTAAGAAGTTGAACTCCAAGGTATGCTAGAGGTGTTGCCGCTTGGGTTATACTCCATTCTTCGATGGCGAGTAGTTGGAAAGCACTACCAATGCTGCACAAAACCCATGGCGGCGGCGCCTCAACGGTTGGATCTTTCCACAAATTATAGAACAGAGGAAATGATCCGACTATTGCAGCAATCAACCCGATTACAATCGCCTCGGTGGCGTCGCCTGTTATGGTCCACAGGACAAGTGCAAGCCCAACGATAGTCAAGCATATTGTGTCGAAGGCGCCCCAGCCTAGAGTAGCTCGTCTCCAAACACTTATGCCGAGAACTACGACACAGCCGGAGATGTAGGCAACCAACTGCCATGAGAAGGCGCCGTTTGAAAGCATTCCAAAAAATAGGAATATATCCATTAGAAACCAACAGATCCACGACGACATGGTCGGTCGAGTTTTGCTGTTGAGAATGTACCTAACATAGGGAATATAGGCGAACGCCGAAAACCCAAACGCTAACGAGTCGAAGATAGACAACGAGCTCATGGGACACTCCAGTTACAGTTGAACGCCGAAGCGTTTTGTTAATGTGCTTTCGCACAACTGGGATATATTATAACATAGTATAAGTATATTAGTCAACTCCTCCCGCAAATGGGGGAAAGGGGGTAAGCTAAAGCCATGTTTTGGCTAGACCGCATATACGGGCAGATAGAGGAGCAGTTGGGGGAGAAGATAAAGCGGGGAGAGACGTTGCTCATCCGCGACGAGAAGACGGCTTCCGGCCGGGTACACGTGGGCTCTATGCGCGCGCTGGCGCTGCATGCTGCTATCGCTGAGCGCTTAGCAGAGGCGGGTGTGCCTCATGAATTTCGTTTTGAAATAAATGACTTTGACCCTATGGACGGGTTGCCAATCTATTTGGATAAGGAGGCGTATGAGCCCTATATGGGCATGCAGCTCTATAAAATCCCAGCGCCCGATCTTGCTACTGGCAAGGTTGGTGGTAGTGCCAAGAACTTTGCCGAGTGTTTTGCTGAAGAGTATATCGGCGCTATTGAGGTGGCCGGATTTAAGCCAACCTTCTATCGTGGCAGCGAATTATACCTCTCCGGCAAGATGAATGATGCGATTCGTACTTTCCTTGATAAGGCCGACATCGTGCGCGAAGTCTACCGTGAAATGTATGGCACGCCCCGCCCCGAGGATTGGTTCCCGCTCCAGGTGGTGTGTGAGCAGTGTGGCAAGATTGGTACTACAAGGGTCACCGGTTGGGATGGGGAGTTGGTGACCTACCGCTGTATGCCAAAGATGGTTGAGTGGGCCGAGGGTTGTGGCAATGAAGGAAATATCTCGCCGTTTGATGGCAATGCTAAGTTGCCCTGGAAAGCTGAGTGGGCCGCTAAGTGGCAGGTGTTAGGTGTGGATATTGAGGGTGGCGGTAAAGACCACTTCACTAAAGGTGGTTCGCGCGACTTGGCGCGATTATTTGCACAACGTGTCCTCCAGTTTCCAGAGCCATTTGGAGTTGCGAATGAATTCTTCCTTGTTGGTGGAAAGAAGATGTCCTCGAGCAAGGGCGCAGGCGCGTCAGCACGCGACATTGTCGAGCTGGTGCCACAACACATCTTTAAACTCGCGCTGTATGGCAAGGACATTAACCAGCAAATTAATGTAGATCCTGAAGGCGACACTATCCCTGTTCTGTTTGATCAGTATGACAAGTTGGCAGCGAGTTATTGGGCTGGTGTGGAAGATGATTATGCGCGACTTTTTACCTACATTCATCCGACCGTAGATGAAAAGCCGCAAATGCCAAGCGAACACTTCCTCCCGCGGTTCTCCCAGGTGGCGTTTATCGCCCAGATGCCTCACCTCGACTTTTTTGCTGAGATGGAGGCACTCAAAGGTTCACCATTAACTGAGGATGATAAGTTAGAGGCGAGTGAGCGACGCGAATATGCGCTGCGTTGGGTGCGCCTCTATGCGCCAGAGAAATTTGTTTTTGAACTACAAGACGAGGTGCCTGATGTGGCACTTGGACTTTCAGAACAGCAAAAGAATGCACTGAAGAAACTCCATGACACGCTCATGTCTGCAGAGGCGCTCCCGAGCGGAGAAGAGCTCCATGAGCTCCTCCATAGCATCAAGGACGAGCAGGGTATCGCCCCAGCAGAGCTATTTAGCGCGCTCTACCTCGCGTTTTTAGGTAAGCCCTTTGGCCCAAAGGCCGGCTGGTTCCTCTCTGTCCTTGAGCGCGACTTTGTGCTGCGGCGTCTTGAAGCAGTGACGCAGTAGTACAACCCTATATCCAAAAGGCTGAACGGCGGCGTTCAGCCTTTTTTCATTGGAAATGTGGATAAGTAGAGCAGTCAGGTGGGGCAAAGTGTCGTATACTGTCTTTTAGTGGGATGAAGTGGGATGCCCGCGAAAAACCGTTACACCACAATGTTAATCGGCGAATACTTACACACACTCGATAACAAGAAACGGCTTTCGCTTCCCGCAAAGTTCCGCAAGGAAGTTGGTCGCAAAGTAGTGCTTACCCGTGGGCTCGACCAGTGCTTGTTTATGTTCCCCGAAAAAACTTGGGCTCGTATAGCGCAAAAACTCATCGATTTGCCTATCGGACAAGCGGACACGAGAGGTTTATCACGCTTCTTGCTTGCTGGCGCGGTCGATACTGAGGTTGATGGAGCAGGACGTATCCTGGTGCCAGATTATCTCAAAGAGTTTGCCGACCTGCGCTCACGCGTTGTTCTCGCAGGAGTATCAGATCGCATCGAAGTGTGGAATGAGAAGACCTGGGAGGAGTACAAGCGCCGTATTGAGAAAAGCGCTGATCAAATGGCCGAAAAATTGGGCGATCTCGGAATCTTATGATGACTAACACTGTTACACGTATGTCTGCACGTGCACACCGCTCCCGTCGAGAGGAGGGTGGCGCGCATATGCAAGCAGAGGTGCACCAAAGTGTTATGCCACAGGAGTGTCTCGCAGCGCTCGCGCCAAAAGCAGGACAGTGTGTTGTTGATGGCACGCTCGGCCAAGGAGGTCACAGTGAAGCAATTTTACAGACGAGTGAGGCCACTGTGCTCGCACTTGATGCTGACCCACAGGCGATCGCTCTGGCAAAGAAGCGTCTTGCGAAGTTTCGCTCGCGTGTGCGTATTGTTGAATCTAACTTTTCAGAGCTCGCCGCAGTGCTCGGAAAGCTCCATATTGCACAGATCAATGCGGCACTCTTTGACCTTGGATGGAATAGTGGCCAACTTGCTTCGGGGCGCGGTTTTTCGTTTTTGATCGATGAGCCACTTTCTATGAGCTATGGGAAGACGCCAGCTTCTGGTTTTACTGCTGCAGAAGCGCTCAATATGTGGGATGAAAAAACTCTCGCTGATGTCTTTTTTGGCTATGGTGAAGAGCGCTATGCCAAGCGCATTGCAAAAGCGATTATTGAGCGCCGTAAAATTGCTTCGATAACGACCAGTCTAGAACTTGCTGAGATTGTGCGCGACAGTGTGCCGCCCGCGTATCGGCATGGGCGCATCCATCCCGCGACGCGTACCTTCCAGGCATTGCGCATTGCAGTGAATGACGAACTGCGGGTGATCGAAAAAGGAGTAGAGGCGGCGTGGGCACATCTTTCGCCAAAAGGGCGTCTGGTGGTGATCACTTTTCATAGTATTGAAGATCGATTGGTAAAACATATATTCGCGAAATTCGCCAAAGGGGGAGGTACGCTCGTATACAAAAAGCCATTAACTCCCTCTCAAGCAGAGATACGGAAGAATCCACGGGCTCGCAGTGCGAAACTACGCGTTATTGAAAAAAACTAAACCACCATGAACACCTACAAACTCAATCTCTACCAACTCTACCTTAGTCGCACCACGGCGCTGCTGGCACTGGTGTGTGCGGTATCGGTGCTTCTGTATGGTATATTTTTGCTCATGGCGGTCGTGCACACTGCTTCGCGTACAGCTGCGCAGCATCGTATCAAGACGCTCACTGCAGAGTTAGGAGACATGGAGATGGCATATCTTTCACAACAAAAGACCATAACGCCTGAGCATGCCTACTCGCTCGGTTTTGTAGCACCACATACGGTGTCGGTGGTATATACGAATCAGCCGACCTTGACCATAAACGCAAATCGGTGAGCAACAGCGCTAGTCACATGTTTCTTTCTCGCGTCAGAGTCCTGACGGCTTTTTGCGTGCTCGTGATGCTCATCATTGTCTGTAGGCTCTACTTTTTGCAGATAGTGCACGGCAAAGCCTATGCGCAGAAGGCGAACGCGCAGTTTGTGGGGCCCCATGATCCTCTGGCTGAACGGGGGACAATCTATTTTGTTGATAAAAACGGCACGTCGATAACAGCGGCCACCATGAAAGAGGGGTACGCTATCGCGGTGAACCCGACTGCTGTGACCGATGCTGAGGCACTTTGGCTGGCACTGAAAGATATCGTACCGCTTACCCACGAGGTGTTTATTGCAAAAGCAACCAAACCAAGTTCACGCTATCAGTTGCTCGCGGAGCATCTCGATGTGCAAACAGGGAGGAATATCTTGGCGCAAAAATTACCAGGCATTATTGTGCAAAGTGATCGGTGGCGTCTATATCCTGGTGGCTCACTCGCAGCGCAGACGCTTGGGTTTGTTGCCTACAACGGCGATGTCGAGCAGGGGCGCTATGGGCTTGAGCGATACTACGATCCTATACTCAGCCGCTTTGCTACCGACCTGTATGCAAACTTTTTCATTGAGCTTTTTGGCAGCGTGCAGTCATCGATGCGAGACGAGCCCAAGCAGGGTGACTTGGTTACTACTATTGAGCCCACCGTACAGGCCGAGCTGGAGCGGCAACTGATGATTTATGATCAGACGTGGCATCCAAAACTTTCGGGCGGCATCATCATGAATCCGCAAAATGGCGAGATATATGCCATGGCGGTGTATCCAACGTTTGATCTAAATGCGTTTAATACGCAAACAAATCCGAGCATTTATGCCAACCCGCTTGTACAAAATGTGTACGAAATGGGCTCTATCATGAAGCCGCTCACTATGGCCGCGGGGCTCGACTCGGGCGCTATCACAGCCACCACTACATACTATGACACTGGATGTCTCACGGTGGATACAAAAAAGATCTGCAACTTCGACGGGAAGGCGCGCGGCACCATACCGATGCAACAGGTACTCAGTCAGTCGCTCAATGTGGGCGCGTCCTGGATAGCTACACGCATGGGACAAGCGACACAGCGCGAGTATTTTCTGAATCGTTTTGGGTTTGGTACGACAACCGGTATTGACCAGCCAGGCGAAATTAAGGGCATAACAAATAACCTGCAGAGCAAGTATCAAGTTGGCTATGATACTGCATCCTTCGGGCAGGGTATCGCGCTCACCCCTGTTGCTACTGCGCGTGCGCTTGCAGTCTTGGCAAATGGTGGATATTTAGTGGTGCCGCATGTTGTGAAGTCGGTTGAGTTTGATTCGGGTTTTAGTAAGACGCTCGACTGGGATGCACGCAAAACACAGGTGCTGCAAGCGGGCACCTCGCTTGCGGTTTCGCGTATGCTTACCGAGGTGGTTGATACCTCGCTTGCGGATGGTAAGGATAAATTGGATCATTATAGTGTCGCGGCAAAGACAGGGACCGCGCAGATTGCAGACCCGGTAAACGGAGGCTACTATAGCGATAGATTCCTGCACAGTTTCTTCGGCTACTTTCCTTCATACGACGCGAAGTACCTAATATTCCTTTTTGCATACGAGCCAGTGGGCGCTCCGTATGCGGCACAAACCCTGGCCCCACCCTGGCACTCGCTCACGCAGTTTCTTATCAATTATTACAACGTCCCTCCGGATCGCTAACATCGCATGAAATCGCTGTTCAAAAAGTTTGTCATCGTCGCGCTGCGTTTTGAAGCACGATTAATACTTAAAAAATATAAACCGCGCGTTATTGCGGTCACGGGTAGTGTGGGGAAGACCTCGACGAAGGATGCAATCTTTGCGGTGCTTTCCAAAAGTGTGCGAGTGCGTGCCTCTGATAAAAGTTTTAATAGTGAGCTGGGACTACCGCTCACTATTTTGGGACGGCCCAACGCATGGAATAACCCTATAGGCTGGATACGCAACTTGTTTGATGGTTTGCTCCTTATCGCGCTTCCCGCACAGTATCCGCAGTGGCTGGTACTTGAAGCGGGCGCTGATAAGCCTGGCGATATTAGCTCGCTTGCCTCATGGCTGAGGACCGATGTGGCAGTGATCACCCGGCTCCCCGAGGTGCCTGTGCATGTTGAATTTTTTGATTCGCCGGAGGCGGTAGTGCGAGAGAAAGCGTCGCTCATTAATACCCTTAAAGCGCATGGATCGCTCGTTATATATGCAGATGATGAACGCATGCGCGCACTCGCAGATAAAGCTGAAGCACGTGGCATACATACCATCCGTTTTGGGGCTTCTTCTGAGGCACAGGTGCGTATGGAAGAGCCGCAATTGCTGGTGCAAAAAGGTTCTTGGCCCACCGGTATGCAAGCAAAACTCCACCTGGGTGATCGCACAGAAGAGGTCTTGGTAAAAGGTGTGCTGGGTGCGCACGCGCTCATGCCGCTCGTTGCCGCTGCTGCGGTAGGACTCGCGGTGGGAAGAAGTGCTACCGATATTCTCACAGGGCTTGATCTGTATCAGCCACCCAAGGGGCGCATGCGTCTCATAGCGGGACTTAAAGGCTCGCTTATTATTGACGATACCTATAACTCCTCCCCAGCGGCTGTAAGCGCAGCGCTCGATACTCTCAAGAGTATGAAGCACGGACGCTCAAAGATGCGCCGTATTGCAGTGTTGGGGGATATGCTCGAGCTCGGAAGGCTCAGTGTTGAAGAACATAGAAAAATTGGTGCACAGGTCGCCAAGTGTGCAGACAGTTTAGTGACAGTAGGTTTCCGTGCCCGCGATATTGCGGAGAGCGCACTGAGCAACGGTATGGCCGACCAAAACATTTTGCAGTACGAGGATTCGCTTAAGGCGGGACAAGAATTACAGAATCTTATAGACGAACACGATGTTGTGCTCGTTAAAGGTTCGCAAAGTATGCGTATGGAGCGCATCGTTGAAGACTGTATGCTCGAGCCTGAAAAAGCCAAAGATCTCCTCGTGCGCCAAGACGCACAGTGGAAACGAAAATAATTATTCGTAATGTAAACCAGAGTTTGGTTTAGAAAACGGTAGTTTAATACACCCGCAAGTGGGTGAGAGAGAGAGTGAACCACTGTTGCAGCGTGGGCAAGTGCTGCCAGGAGCCTCTTCAACAATGGCGCTGCCACACAGGGGGCAAGTGCCTTCGGTAATATCAACGACACTACTGCACGTGCCGCAGTAAGACTCGCTGCGAAAATGGGTGACAAACTCAAGCGCTTCAGGAGAGGGGACAGGAGTGCGAAGATTGCGGGGAGTGTCGGGGCGCCACGCAGGAAACCGCTTCGCCACACGCAAAAACTGCGCGCATGTATTGTTGTCACACTGGTACGTAGCTATCTCAGCCATGCGTGCACCGTACAAGTAATTTAAAATTCTGTCAAGTGACCCTACGGGGATTCGAACCCCGATTTACGCCGTGAGAGGGCGCTGTCCTAACCATTAGACGATAGGGCCGAGTGAGGGGAAAACAAAACTTTTTTGTTTTACTCCCGAGCGAGACCCTATGCTGCATGCACTAGGGCCGGCTTCGCCGGCCATATAATCATCGCTCGCTCGGAATCAAAAGCTAGCTTTTGTTCTCTCGCTTTACTCGATTATAGGGCCAAGCAGTGTGCGAAATAGCACCAACACATACTAGCAGAAAAGTGAAGAGGGGGCAAAAGAGAACCGGTCGCCTTCTAAAGGCGACCGGTAGGCTTAGCGACCCATGTTTTCAGGGTCTGTTATGGCCATCGCTGCCTCTCTTTCTTCGGCGGTGAAAGATGCTAGGCTTTGGGCTTGTGTGCAGGCCGGGGTTCCCCAGGATTGAGTCACAGGAGGCCTATACTTACGGTAACGGGCGCCTCCATCTCGCAGCCATTCTTCGAGGGGAGGGATAGGAGGAATTTCTGCCATTGTCACTTTTCCTTTTACTGTCTGTACGTATAGTAGGAAAAAAAATTATGTTCGTATACCCCTTATTCGCGCGAATAGGAGAATAAGCTATGGTGAAAAAATAAACGACGCACAGTGTTTGTGCGTCGTTTGCTGCTTCCTCTACATTTTTGTCCGAATTCGGCTGGAGGGAGTTTGATGAATGGTATTGGTGATCGGCGGGTTGGGTCAAAAACTTGTTTCTTCCCAACCCACACCACTTCTTTGTTTTTGTTACACATCCAACCTGCATAAGTTGGCGCAATTGTGCCTCCTGCAAGCAGAAGGGCGAGCGCGAGTACTACCGTCTTCATAGACAATCCCCAAAGATGAAGAGTGGTCCTCGCGGTGTCAGCACTACTTTAGGCAATAACTCGGGAGGTATGAAGAACGCCGGTAGCCCCACTTGTGCTGTGGGCAAGGGCGGTGTGTATGTTGCCCAAGCCGTAGCTCGCACATTCACACACCCCCCAAGCAGTAAGATGCATGCCAGTAACACATGCTTGCTCATCATCGCCATCTGTATCCTCCCGGCGTGTGATGGTACATCGGCGGCGGTGGTCTCCAGCCCCATCCACTAGGTGGTGGATTGGAATGCCATCGTGGCCCACGCGGCACGGGAACTTCGATAACGACTCCAGGAGCATACACCGCTGGAGGGGGAACGTAGTAACCTCCACCATAGCCCCCATACGATGGTCCTGCTGGGTAGGCTACGCATCCTCCTAACAGTAGCGGGAGGAGAGCGAGTACCTTTTTCATTCGGAGTCTCCTTTCTCTTATTTAATTTGCTTAGCTTTGTAGGCCGCAAGTGCTTGGTCTGATTTGCCCGACCAGTCGCGTGGATCGTAGCATGAACCGCTGAGCCTAATCGGGCATAGCACTTTTGGCATAGGAACAGCCAGAGGCGGATATTTGGCGCACCCTGTGCAGGTGAGCACGAGTGTCAGTGCGAGAAGCAGCGACATGCGTGCTTTTGGCACTATTTTAGTCATCAGCATTTGGCACTTGACCTTGCGTGGTGCCTGTCGGCTCGATGTCTCGAGGGTCGCTCCCCAGGATGTGTATCTGCGGCCCGGTAGCGAGAGTGCTCATATTCGCACCCTTGCACCCAGAGAATACAAACGCGACCGCTAGGAGAAATCCTGTCGCTATGAAGGGTATGGTCACGACCGTCTGCCGTGCCTATGCTGGTGTGCACGAGGGCACCAGGCTTTTTCCTGACACCGCGTCTGTGGTCTTTCCGCGTGCTACGATCATGTATCCATTTTGTGCCTGACATGAGGTCAGCCCCTTATTTCAAAAGGTTAACATCTGCAAATAATATGCAGAGAAAAGATAAAATTGTCAACCTATGGAGACTAGGCGAAGAGGGAGTCGACGACCGTCTTGACGAGGGTGCCATCGGCCTTACCTTTAAGGTCTTTCATGAGCGCACCCATGAGCTGGTTGGCACCTGACTTGTCAGTAACACCCATCTCGGTTGCTTTTGCTTGTGCGGCAGCGCGGACCTCATCCTCTGACATCTGGGCGGGGAGCATGGTTGAAAGAATTTCGAGCTCGGCCTTTTCGTTCTGAGCTAGGTCGGCACGACCGCCGGCGATAAATTGCTCCATAGCATCTTTGCGCTGCTTCGCGGCGCGGGCGATGACGGTAAGCACTTCCTCCTCGGTCAGTACTCCTTCAGGACCCTTACCTTTAGTGATAGATTCGTTGGTCAGAGCAGTAAGAAGGCCGCGGATAACGGCGAGTTTTACTGGATCTTTGGCGCGCATGGCGTCTTTCATTGCTTCACGCAAATCTTGTTGTGTCATGTGACCATCATAGCCTGTGGCGTGGTAGACTGCAATCATGCTTCAAATCGCTATTGTGGTTCTACTGCTCGCTAATCTTGGTCTTGTTGGCTATCTGTTGCTGCGTCGGCAGACGGTACAAGTTGAACAAGATACGCAAGGATTGCTCTTACTACAAAATCAGCTCGAACAATTAACTCGCTCGATGGATACCAAACTAAGCCAAGGCAACGAGCAAATGTTTCAGTCGATGCGCGCACAGTTTGACCAATCGCAACGCCTCATGAGCGACATCACCAGTCGCGTCTCCGACCAGCTCTTGGAGGTGACAAAGGGAGTGACTGAAACAAAGGAATCGACCAAGCAAGTTTTCACCATTGCTGAGCAACTCTCGAGTCTTGAAAAGGTTTTAAAAAATCAAAAACAGCGGGGCAATTTAGGCGAAGCGTCGCTCGAGCTCGTGCTCTCCAACGTGTTGCCGCCTGGGCAATATACGCCACAGTATCAATTTCGAGACGGGGAAGCGGTCGACATGGTGGTGCGCACAACGGAAGGCCTTATCCCGATAGACGCGAAGTTTCCCCTGGAGAATTATGTACGCCTGATTGATGAAGCAGATGAGGCCCGCAAAGAGCAGTACCGCAAAGAGTTTCGCTCCGATGTGAAAAAGCGCATCGATGAGACATCAAAATATATTCGCCCCGAAGAGGGGACAATGCCATTTGCGTTTATGTTTATCCCCTCTGAGGCGATTTATTATGACCTGCTCAATAATGATGTTGGGGTAGGAGTTAACTCCCGAGGGCTCATAGAGTACGCCTATAAAGAGAAGCATGTCATCATCACCTCGCCCACGACATTTTTGGCCTATCTACAGACGGTGCTCTTTGGTAACCAGCGCATGAAGATCCAAGAGGATTCTAAGAAAATAATTAAAAATATTGGCGAACTCGCTAAACACCTTAGTAGCTATCAGGAGTACCACAATAAGCTCGGGAAGGCGCTCAGTGTCGCGGTCGGGCACTATGAGTCCTCTGGTAAAGCATATAGGCAAATAGATAAGGATATTGTCAAGATTACCGACGAGGGGATGGATCTAAAGCTGGAGTCTGCCGACCGCCCCCTGCTCGATTTGGTCGACTAACAGTTGCTTTTTAGGGCGATTTCCGGTATAGTCTTTTCGTTATGGCAGAAGCGGTAACCAAGGAAAAAACAACTAAAAAAGCAGCTCCAAAAGCCGCAAAAGTGGCTAAGGAAATGGCAAAGGAGTTTGCCGTCATTGCCACTGGCGGTAAGCAGTATCTCGTGGCTGAAGGCGATACGCTTAAGATCGAGAAGATCTCTGGTGATCACAAGGTGGGCGACAAGGTCGTCTTTAGCGATGTTCTTCTTGTCGACAATGGCTCAGATACAACTATCGGCACGCCAACTATCCCAGGTGCTAAGGTCCAGGCCGAGATCACCGGCATGGGCAAGGCTAAGAAGGTTACCGTCATCAAATACAAGGCTAAGTCTAACTACTTTAAGAAGCGTGGCCACCGCCAACCTTTCTTCGAAGTCAAAATTTTGGGTCTTAAATAAAAACTCCGGCTCAAAGCCGGATTTTTAAGTTTTAATATAAAAAATTCGCTCCGGCCCTGGGTAGGGTCGGAGCGAGTGTCTCAAGGGTTGTTAGCCCTTGAGGAAGCTGTCGTAGAAGGTCTTTTCAGTTGTGGCCAAGAGACTGTCTGTGGCCCCATACATCTTGTAGGGCGAGAACGCTGCCAAAGCGTTGTTGATGTCGCCGGTCAGCTCGCGTTGAGAAACGGGTGACCACTTGGCCTCCTGCTTCGCAACATTACGAAGCTCGGCGCCGAGCGCGCCCTTACTGTGGGCGAACTCGCCGATAGCTGCAGTGAGGTTGGCCATGCCCGGCCCGACAAACGCGAGCTCGGGCAAGTACAGCGCGTCGGGTGATACAAAGACAAACGAGCTGTCGCTCCATTTGTCTACCGTGTCACCGTTTGCGTCGACCACTTGCGAAGATGCGCGGATAAGTTCCCACGCACCATCGTTGCGATACCAAGACCGAAGCCCGTTCGTGAAGCTCGCCCCCCATTCGTCCCAGACAAGTACCTGGGTGGTGTCCGATGTCTCGGTCCACCCATTGGCGTCGCCGTAGCGATATGTGTGGTCGAACGTTGCGGTAAGTCCACGGTAGCTATTCCACCCATGGTCGAGACTGTGCGTCCACGACCCAGTAATCATTTCTGATTGCAGGGTAATGGTGGTGCTGTCCTGCCACCACTCGCCGTCCTGGGAACCGCTGTTAAAGGTTTCCATCTTGAACAGGGTCGTGCCCTGGTCGTTGATGTAGACCAGAGGTGCGCCGAAGCCGAAGTTGGTGCGGCTCACGGTGTGTGAGCCACTTCCCGACAACGACACGTCTTCAAGCGTACCAAAGCTGCTGCCGTTAAAGCCGATACTCGAGATGGTCAGGTGGTCGAATGACCAGCCCTGGGTGCTCGTCCATTTAGCGTAGGTGCTTGGCCCTTCGACCTCCACTGCGGAACTGTATCCAGTCGCCGAGGTGAAGGTGTCACCAGTCGACTGAAGCAGATCCACACCATCAGCGTAGTGCTGGTTCGTGTCGTAGGTCGACAACCTGACGGTGTGTGTGTTGCCGCCACTTGCGAACGATATGTTACCGTTTTGCAGCTGCTCAGAGCTGCGAATCGTTGAGTCGGTGAGCGAGACGCCATGGCCCCAATTGGAGCTATACCCCTCCTGGGACACTCCAGTGTACGTGCTGTGGCCGATACGTACGTCGTTGGTGACGGTCACAGCATTGCTGCTGTAACCGCTAGTCTTTGTTGCCACCCGGTCGACGATCGTCTGCCGCCCGATGTAATTGTTCGACCACCAGACGACACTAAAGTCGCCCTGATCGAACACAGCAGTATTGGCGTGCGCCAAGCTGACATTCATCAGGCTGACCGTCTCTACGCCACCGTAGATAGGGGTGGCGTAGGAGTATCCAAAAGGCGAGACTGTGAGGTCGTCCTCGACTCGAAAGCCACCAAACTTGTAGGTCTTGGAGATATGCACTTTTTGGTCCCTTCTCTGGTTGTAGAAAAACAACCGCAGCTTCCTGCGGGTTCCATCACTATTATATATTATAATTTAATAAAAGTCAATATAATTTGGATAAATGTATTGAGGGAGAGGCAAAGTTTTAAATTTAAAATAAAAAGAAAAGCTCCGACCCAATGTGGGGTCGGAGCGAGATCGCTAGTCATCTTTTTGATGCGCCAGCTTGTCTCGTATTATTCCTATCACTAGCTGCTTAAACTCATGATCTTCTTCGCCGTATGATCCATCTCGCATACGGCGCTTCGTGGTTGTGTACTGGATCCAAAACCAGAAGGTAAGAATTATCAAGAGTATGCTACCTCCGATCTCCGCCTGGGACGCGGTATCGGTGAACGTCACGTAAGCGCCATACAGTAGTGCCGCGATAGTGCTGCTGGCACTCAGGACCAGTTCTCGTTTCTGCTTTCGCAGAATCTTCTTCTTGGATTCTTCGATAAGGTCGAAATTTGTCAGATAGTCTTTGGGGTTGTTGGCCTGGCTTATGAATCTGTACAAATATGTCAGACCCAAAACGCTACTCAGTATGGCCACGACCACCCAAAAGCCGGCATCTTCAGACGACAGGTTGTCCCAGTTCTTGTAAGTGAGCCACCCTACAAGGATGGTGGCCGCGAATCCTCCTACTGCAGTGTGTAGTCTCCGGCGCTGCTTTTTCATTGGCGCATCTCGCACCTGTGCGAAGGTGCGATTACTCCGTTGATACACATCATTTGGCTGCATTGCACCATTCCTTTTGCGTGTGTCTTAACTAAACGCGTAGGCGACTACAAAAATAGATGCAATGGCGATTGCAGCGAAAGCCCAGTGTTTTTCGAGCAGGCGAGTAAACATTGCAACACTCCCTAACTTCAAGGTGACAAAACCTTCCATACAATAAAGTACCCCAAAAGATTCAAATGTCAAACTCTACTGGCGAGAATTAAGGGCGCTTGAAATAGTGTCAGGGTCAGCGTACTCAAGCTCTGAGCCCGTGGAGAGCCCGCGACCAAGCGATGAGATTTTGAAATGGAGGCCCTCAGAAATAGGAAGAAGTTTTTCCTGCAGCATGCGGCGCGTATGGTCGCCCTCGGTCGTAGCCGAGAGGCCCAAAATAATTTCGTGGAGATGACTTTCGTGCGCTGCATCATGCTCGACGCGATAGAGAAGTTCGCGTAGACGGATGTGGCGCTCGGGCTCCTCACTCGCCAAGGGGATCGTCCCGCCTAAGACAAAATAGAGACCTTTGTACCCACTGCGTTCGATGTTGTCGATGTCGGCGTCTTTCTCAACAATGAAAATAGTCGACTTATCGCGCGCAGCGCTCGCGCAAGTGGTGCATAGTGTCGTTTTTTCGGGAGAGCGCACGAACCAGCGAAAGCATTGCTTGCATTGATTCGTCTGCGAGCCGAGTGTGCGGATAGTGTCGGCGAGAGTAGAGCGATAGCTCTGGTCAGTAGCAAGCAAATACTGCACAAAGCGCCGCGCTTGGCGCGGCCCGATACCGGGGAATTTTTCAAACAGGGTAGTGAGTTTTTGAATCGGATCCATTTTGAGGGAAGCAAAGCAAAGTGAGTTTCAAACCGCAATGAGGTTTGGTGCAACGAAAGTATTTTCGAAAGTCTTTATCCCTACCGTTTTTATAGTCGCTTCGCTCGTTAAAAACGGCGCGCGCCCACACCTAGACTTTCTCAAATTACTTTACGTCGCGCCTTATTCTATCAGAAATCCGTGAGGGATGATTCGAAGCTCGACATGTCGGACTTCTCGAGTGTAACAAAGGTGGTGCGCTTTTCGTCGAAGTACAGCTCGATAGAGCCCACCGGGCCGTTGCGGTGTTTTTCAATAAGAATCTCGGCGATGTTGGGCCTATCGCTCTCCGGGTTGCGCTTGTCGTCGCGGTGGATGAACATCACCACGTCGGCATCCTGCTCGATGGAGCCTGAGTCACGCAGGTCAGAGAGGCGTGGCTTGCCGCCGCGCTGCTCCACGGCGCGCGAGAGCTGGGAGAGTGCAAGCACCGGTACATCAAGCTCGCGCGCGAGGTTTTTCAGAGAGCGGGAAATTTCGGTCACCTGTTGCACCACTGAGTCTGAGGCGCGGGTGTTGGTGGGCACCATGAGTTGGAGGTAGTCGACGATGAGAAGTCCCAGCCCATGTTCGCGCTTCAGGCGCCTTGCCACTGCGCGCATTTTAAGGATAGTCGCGCCTGGTGCATCATCGATAAAGATGGGCGCCGCAGAGAGTTTTTCGTACGCGTCTTTAATACGTGCCCAATCTTCTTGGTCGCTGATGTGACCGGTGCGCAAGTTCCATGAATTGACGCGTGCTTCGGCCGAGACCATACGGTCGACCAACTGCTGCGCGCTCATTTCAAGTGAGAAAATGCCAACGGGTACCTGGTGGGCGACGCCCGCTTGGCGCGCGATGTCTAGTGCAAAGGCAGTCTTACCCATCGAGGGGCGCGCCGCGAGGATGATGAGGTCAGACTTCTGGAGCCCCGCGAGCATATTGTCGAGGTCGCGAAAGCCGGTGCGCACGCCGCGGATCTCATCCTTATGCTCATGGAGATGTTCAAGACGTTGCCACGCGCCCGAGAGTGTCTCGCGCAGCGATACAAATTTCGACAGGGTAGGGGTCGAGGTTACTTCATAAATTTTCTTCTCCGCTTTGTCGAGCGTCTCGTCTAGCTCTTCAGCTTCGTCATAGCCAAGCTCCGCGACAAACTCGCCCGCGTCAATGAGCGAGCGCAGCATAAACTTTTTCTGCACCTGGTTGGCATAGTAGACGGCATTGCTCGCCGCAGGCACTTCGGCAGCAAGTTCTGCGAGATAGTTGGCGCCACCCACTTGCTCGAGCGAGCCTTCGTCACTTAATTTTGCGCGCACACTTTCAATATCAATAGGCTCGCTGCGGCTGTAGAGCGCCGTCATGGCGCGAAAGATGATGCGATGCTTCTCGCTATAAAACGCATCGGCGGTAATGACGTCGTTGACCTCAAACATGCCCTCGGGGCGGATCATGAGTGCGCCTAAGAGGGCCTTCTCGGTCTCGATAGTCTGCGGGGGCAGGCGTAGCTTTTTATCACCCTTGCTCACGCTGGTTGGGAGAGTTGGTTTAGCCATTACCTATAAGAGTACTCTTCTGTGGCAAGAAGGGAATATGGACAATTGCGTGGATAGATTGGGGATAGTGCTACAAACGGGTGACGCTTTGCCCTTGAGGGGTGTCTTTAACTTCAAAACCTAGTTCTGCTATCTTTTCGCGTAGCTTGTCAGACTCAGCAAAATCTTTTGCTTTGCGCGCTGCTTCGCGGGCCTCGACTAATGTTTGTACTTCTTCGGGTAATTCGTTTTGCTCAAGCACTTTCAGTTTTGCAGCTGCGCGCTCATCGCTGAGTCCCAAACCGAGTATGGTGTCAGCAAGCGTGAGAGCCTCCAATTTTTCAGTATTTGATATATTTTGATCTTTAACCACATCCCACACATGAGCAATTACCGAGGGTGTGTCCATGTCATTTCCTAAAGCTGTAAGGAATACGTTTTTAAATTCAGCTGGTGCATTAACAGAGGAAGTGCTGCGAGAATTTGCCTTAAGTTCTAAATAGGTACGCTGCAGCCTAGTGAGCGCTGTCTCCGCAGCAGTGAGCGCATCCCAGGTGAAGTTGGCTTGGGTGCGGTAGTGCGCGGTGAGGAACCAGTAACGCAGTGCGCGTGGGTTGATGCCACGGTCGACGATATTGTGTACATAAATAGTATTACCGAGCGACTTCGAAATTTTTTTGCCGTCAATGGTGATATGGTCGCGGTGCAACCAAAATTTTGAAAATTGCTTACCCGTTGCCGCTTGTGCCTGTGCGATTTCATTATTGTGGTGCACCGGGATGTGCTCGACCCCGCCCGTGTGAATATCGATTTGTTTACCGAGGATAGTAAAGATCATTGCGGTGCACTCTATGTGCCAACCGGGGAACCCAAGGCCCCAAGGGCTTTCCCACCCGAGCTTTTCGTCTGACTTCCACAGGATGAAGTCAAACGGTCCTCGCTTTTCAGGATTCGCTTCAACTCGCGCGCCCGCGCGCTGGCCCTCAAGGTCGATATTACCGAGCTTGCCATACTCTTTAAAACGCGAGACGTCGAAGTAGACACCATCACTCGTTTTATACGCATAGCCTTTTTCTTCAAGCGCTTTAATGAGACTGATTTGCTGGGGAATGTAGTCACTCGCGCGCGGGAAGGTAATCTTGCTCCTATCGACGCCCAGTTGGTCGAGGTCGGCAAAATACTCCTCCATATATTTGGTTGCGAGTGTACGCATATTTTCAAGCGTGAGCTGCATACCTTCACGCTTGAGTCCTATAGTCATTTTGTCGTCGCCTTCGTCAGCATCAGAAGAAAGGTGGCCAAAGTCGGTGATATTGATGACCTGTTTGACTCGATAATCCCAAGCTTCAAGCGTGCGGCGCAGCACATCCGCAAAAACGGCGGCGCTCATATTACCAATGTGCTGCGTGCCATAGACAGTGGGCCCACAGTTATACATCTTTACCTCGCCGCGCTTTAGCGGCACAAATTCTTCGAGACTGCCTGTGAGCGTGTTATGAAAGCGCAATTTTGGTCGGTCGGTATTTTTGGGTTTCAGAAATGCAAACATGGGTTATAGCCAATCCTTAGACTTGAAATATACGAAGAAACATACCGCGGTGACAAGCATGATCGAGAGCACCATCCAAAAACCATACTCACTACTCATCAGTGGGATATGTTGGCTCGACATACCAAATAGCTGGCCAATGAACGAAATAGGGAGGAAGACAAACGCGAGCACGGTGAACATCTGCATGATTTCATTTTGCTTCGTGGAGACCAGCGAGTTATTGGTCTCGCGCAGCTCTAGGAGCGAATCATGGAGGCGATCAAGCCGGCGGTCGACACGCTCATACGCACCGATGAGTTCATGCACATAAAATGAAAACTCTGCACCAAAAAATCGTGCACTCACCGGCTCAAATGAACGCAACATTTCGCCATGTGACATGAGCGATTGGCGAAAATCATGAATGAGTCGACTGATGTGTGAGAGTCGCTTCACCATTTGTTTTTCTTGCCCCGCGAAGATGTGCTCCTCGATATCGCTCAACCGGCGCTCGATCGTATCGCACTCGCGCCCAAGTGCGCTGTAGAGGCTGCGCGTCATTGCGACAAAAAGATGGCCACCGTGCGTGGCGCTACCGTCGCGCCCTAGTACCGTCTCTGCTTCAAATGTTTTTGCGAATGTGTGCAGCGGGTCGAGCACCATGTAGCGTGTCGTTATAAGAAAATCTTTGCCGATAATGAAATCAATTTCATTCTCATGTTTTTTGTGCCCCGCGTGAAGCGTCGGGAAGTGCAAAATGACATAGAGCACATTGCCACGGCGCTCAACTTTAGAGCGAAACGAGGGCAGGAGGAGCTCTTCGGCGATCATCGGATCAACGGAGAACTCCCGCATGAGCGCTTGGACTTCAGCTGGAGTAGGAGACACGCAATCGACCCACGACAAACGGCCTTTCGTGTAGCGTGAAAGCATGCATATAGTATAGCATCGAATATACACGCGCATTGATGTGCTATACTACTGAGGATTATGCTCAACACTCGTCTAAAAGTTCTTGGCGTGCTCGGGAGTTTACTACTCGCATTTGGTGCAGGTGCATACTTTGGCTTGTCGCATTCGCTCCACTCGTGGGCACAGGCGCAGACACTCGGCGGCGTGCAACCAACTGATGTAGACATGTCGCAGTTTTGGCAGGCCTACCAACTCTTGAATCAAAACTTTGTTGTGACGCATGCTTCAAGTACGTTCCCCGCGAAGCAAGAGCAAGTCTATGGCGCTATCGCCGGGCTCACGGCGAGCTTTGGTGACCCGTATACCACCTTCTTCCCACCAGCGGAGGCAAAAATATTCCAAGACGACATCAAGGGCTCGTTTGGCGGAGTGGGTATGCAGATCGACAATGACGCAAAGGGAAATATCGTTGTCGTAGCACCACTGAAAGACTCTCCTTCGCAAAAGGCAGGGATACACTCTGGCGATATTGTGCTAAAAATCGGTGCCACAAGCACGGCGGGTATGGTTGCCGACCAAGCGGTGAAAATTATTCGCGGGCCCATTGGCACTACGGTGACTATTACGGTTGCGCGCCAAGGCGAGACGAAACCATTGGTGTTTGATATTGTACGCGACACCATCAATATCCCGATCATCGAGACTAAAAAGTTAGACAATGGAATCTTTAAAATTAGTCTCTACAGCTTCTCTGAAAATTCGACAGACCTTTTCCGTGGGGCGTTGCGCGAGTTTGTACAGTCGGGCGACCATAAGCTCTTGCTTGATTTGCGCGGCAACCCCGGCGGGTATCTTGACGCGGCGGTTGAGATGGCAAGTTACTTCCTGCCTATAGGCGCACCTATCGTGACCGAAGATTATCGCGGCAAGCAGGGAAATAACACGCATCGCTCACTGGGCTATAACGTCTTTGCGAACGATCCGCAATTTAAAATGGCGATACTTATCGACCAAGGTTCAGCCTCTGCTTCTGAAATTCTCTCCGGCGCACTGCAGCAAAATAATGTTGCCAAACTCGTGGGTACGCGCAGCTTCGGCAAAGGATCTGTTCAAGAATTGATGGATCTGGGGAATGGTGCACAGCTGAAAGTCACGATCGCGCGTTGGCTCACACCAAACGGCTCGTCTATTTCAGACGGCGGCTTGCATGCGGATATTGAAGCGACCACTACAGCTGAGCTCGCCCGCGACCCCGCCAAAGATCCACAAGTCCAAGCAGCGGTCAACTATCTCCTCGGTCGATAAAATCCAAAATATTTGGTAGAACTGTAGTATGAAAGTCATACTACTAAAAGACGTGCGTGGGGTAGGGCAGAGGCATGAAATAAAAGAGGTGGCAGATGGCTATGCTATTAATGCCCTGTTTCCGAGTAAATCTGCCGAGCCGGCGACCGCCGAGAAGATCAAACTACTCGAGGCACAAAAAGCTGCGCATCAGGCTGAGCTTCAAAAACAAGAGGAGCAGCTCATACATAAACTCCAGATGCTACGTGGGAAAACGGTTGCTCTCTCAGCACGCGCGACAGAGAAAGGTGGCCTCTTTAAATCAATCGCTCAAAAAGATATCGCTAAGGCAATCCTTAGTCAGCATTCGCTGGAGATCCCGGAGTCGGCCATTGCGCTTCCGGTAGCTATTAAGACCACCGGTTCACATAACGTGAAGCTCGTGCATAAAGAACTCAGTGTACCCTTCATGGTAGAAGTTTCTGCCGCTTAACCTACTGTTCATAACAGACTTATTAGCATGGATGTACAGGTCGAGATTAATCGCACCTAAGGCACCATCACTATATGGCAGAAGGCAAGAGCAAGCGAGGTTTCGCTGTAATGGATGAAAAGAAACAGCGAGAGATAGCCTCCAAAGGCGGACACAGCCAGGGGAAGGAAAACAATCCAGGCAACTTCGCTAACGATCGCGAGAAAGCTCGAGCGGCAGGCCGCAAAGGCGGTCAGGCTTCGCACTAACGGCATCTAACACAAACCCCCGCCTAAGGCGGGGGTTTGTTGTGTGAGAGTGGTTTAGTTCGCTGGGGTAACGTCTACCGCCGAGCGAGTGGTCGAGGTGCCGTTGAAGTTATTCTTGCGGACATTGCGGAAGGAGACAATCCCATCGATGAGTGCAAAGATGGTGTGATCCTTGCCAAGGCCTACATTAAGGCCTGGGAGCATACGGGTGCCGCGCTGGCGCACGATAATGTTGCCTTTTGCGGCCTTTTGACCAGCAAAAAGCTTCACGCCCAAATACTGTGCGTTTGAATCGGTTAGGTTTTTAGCTGTTCCGCCGGCTTTCTTTGATGCCATACAGTGGCCATACTAGCACAAAAGAGGGTTTTAAGGCAAGCTGTAGGTATCATGCTCGTTATAGATATAGAAGCCAGCGGCGTCGATTACCAAAAGTGCTCGATTATTAGCCTAGGGGCGCTCGATCTTAGCCATCCGGAGCGTCAAATATACGAGGAGTGCCGCATTTGGGAAGGGGCCCATATTGAGGCTGGGGCGACGGCTGTCCACGGTATGTCCGATGCCCAAATTACCGACCCCAGCAAGCAGTCTGAGGCAGATTTGGTCCACAAATTCATCCAATTTGCCGACTTGGCCGACGACACCACCTTTGCCGGTCAAAACGTGTCCTTTGACCGCGATTTCCTCCAGGCGGCGGCCCGCAGGGCAGGGCACACCGAGTGGAAATTTGCCCACCGTACCATCGACACGCACACCTTGTGCTACATGCACATGATTAAAAGGGGAGTGACTCCCCCGCTGGACCCCGTCAAAAAGCACTCGGCGCTTAACCTCGACGCAGTGCTTCGCTACTGTGGCATCCCCGAGGAGCCCAAGCCCCATAACGCACTCACAGGCGCTAAAAGCCATGCTGAAGTCATATCTCGACTTTTATATGACAAAAAACTTCTGCCAGAGTTCGCGGAGTTCGCAATCCCTTGGCTTTCTTAGTAAAATCCGATTGAAGGTCGCTTTTGCGACCGAAGGCGGGTTTACCTCGCCGAAGTCCCGTCAGACGGGACGTAGGCGGGCTGTAGTATACCGGTAGTACGCGTCCATGGGGTGGATGTAGACCGGGTTCGATTCCCGGCAGCCCGACAAACACCACACGTTATAGAAAAGGCGAGTCTTGGCAGGATTCGCCTTTTCTGGTGCTCCTGCGTAGCTAAAATGTGTTGCTATATAAGGCTATTTTCTCGTCAAGACGATGTCCACAGGGGGAGGTAGGGAAGTTGTAGATTCTGTCAATACCCCCCTATTGACCCGCATTCTGAAAACGGGCTACCATAGTACTACCTTCGGGGTTCCCCCGGAGGCCTTTTTTGTTTTAGGCCTCGGCCTGAGACTCATAAGGGTACGTTTGGGCTTTTATAACTAGTAAAAAACCAATGACCTTACCCATAGCTTCTGGTGCTCTCGCAATTGCACTCACTGCTTTAGCTCCGGCTGTTCAGCCCGCTAAAGTCCCAGCGCCAGCCCCACTTCCTACCGTGTATACGGTTAAGGAGCAGGTACAGAAGTACTTCGCTGACGCGCCGATCATGGTAGCCATCGCAGGGTGCGAATCTCATTATCGTCAGTTCGACAATGATGGATCCGTCTTCCGTGGTGAGCAAAACCATCTCGACGTTGGGGTGATGCAAATTAACGAGCGCTACCACCTAGAGGCCTCAAAAGCCCTTGGTTACGACATTCATACCATCGAAGGTAACATGGCCTACGGCCGATACCTCTATGAGCATGAAGGCACGGCGCCTTGGATCTCATCCTCATACTGCTGGAATAAAGACGGCACTCAACTTACCTACGGTCCCGTTGCAAAGATTGCTTCAGCAATAACTCTTAAATAAAAATTATCGGTGCGCGGTGCGTGTACGCTGGGCGGTTTGCGGCTCGTAGTTTACGAGCAGAAGCAAACCGCCCAGTAGTGCTATATGGGTCGTGAGCGTATCAATAGTTGGTGCTGCAATCGCGAATGCGATAGTGAGCAGTAGTACATCAAAAGTAATGAGCATGAGTGCCATAACTGCGACATACGAATCAACGATAAGAAATACGCTGCCACATACCTCAATCACTATCATGCCGATTACAAACAAGTGTGCGTATGGTACGCCGCCGCGCGCAAATTCTTCAGTAACCAGAGGGAAGTTAAGCGCATGTTCGATCCCGCGCCATAAAAAATAACCGCCCAAAAGAATACGGCCGATGATAGGGGCGAGTATGCGCGACGCGGTTTGCATGCCTTCAGTATAGCGTGGGTTTCCCCCTGGCTGTATGTCGCAAAAGATATATTGTGCGACATATATACCCTCGAACCGTGCTACAATATTTGCATGGCGGACATGCCAGCATATACAAAAAAGTTGCGCGCTTCTCTCTCCCCTGCGGTTGCGGAGGTTTTAAAAAAGCTCAATACCCCGCATAAGATTCAAGACTACCTTGATACCCTCTCAATAAATTTTGACCCGACAGGGGACTTGCTTTCCACCAAACGAGTAATCGAACAGCAAACCACACAGTGTATCGAAGGTGCGCTGTTTGCTGCTGCTTCCCTCGCCTATCATGGCGAGGTGCCGTTATTGTTAGATGTGCAAACGATAGCAGAAGATGAAGATCATGTTGTCGCACTGTTTAAGCAGCACGGGCTGTGGGGCGCTATCAGTAAAACGAATCATGGGATTTTGCGCTGGCGCGACCCGATTTATAAGACCGTGCGTGAAGTGGCAATGTCATATTTCCACGAGTACTACATGCACGATGGGCGCAAGAGTATGCGCGCGTATTCCAAGCCGTTTGATCTTCGCCGCTACGAGCCTTCGTTTTGGGTGATGTCAGGGGAGAGTCTCGAGGATATTGCGTATGACTTGGATGTGTCGCCCCACTTCCCTGCGTTTCCGAAATTTGCAAAACGCACACTGCGACCGGTTTCAAAAATAGAAATACAATTACTTGACCATGTGGAGTGGCAGCGACCAAAAAATAATGTACAAAATAATTAATTTTTAATGGTTCACAAAAGCATCAGTGTGGCATTGCTACATTAGAGCGCATGAAAGTCTTGATCACGTGCCGAGAGTGCGGCCATCAAGCATGGGGCCGCAGCGAGAAACCATTTATGAATAAGGTGCAGCTATTTAATCACGTGCGCCGTGCTCACCCTGCAATAGGGGCAAATAAAATACACCTCGTGATGAAAACGACGTTCCCCTATCAGCTACAGGAGTATCGCTAAGGGTGCGTAAAATTAATTTCTCACACCAATACCTCGTCGGAAGAGATATAGCAGGATGCCGACAAAGAGGACCAAGAAGGCACTCAGTACGCCAAAGCATACAGCGAGATTAATATCGGTGATGCCCAAAAAGCCATAGCGAAACGCATTGACCATGTAGAGGATGGGGTTAAAGAGCGATACCTTTTGCCAGAACGGAGAGAATTGTGCGATTGAGTAAAAAACACCGCCGAGGTACGTCAGTGGGGTAAGAACAAATGTTGGCACGATAGAGATACCATCAAATCCTTTCGCAAAGACGCCATTAATAAGGCCGCCCAGCGAGAAGAGTATTGAGGTGAGTACCACGGCCAAGAGGAGGACAAATACATTAAAAATTGCTACATGCGTAAAGAAGAGCGAGACGATAAGCACAAGGATACCCACCAAAAGCCCGCGCAGTACTCCCCCACTCACAAACCCTGCGATAACCACCCAGCCGGGCATCGGAGAAACTAAAATTTCATCAAGCGTACGGGTCCATTTTGAGAAGTAAAATGTCGAGACGGTGTTCATGTATGAGCTCGTAATGACCGACATCATGATAAGGCCCGGGACGATGAACTGGATATAGTGAAAGCCGTGCACCGGCGCGAGCTGCGAACCAATGAATTTTCCAAAGACAACAAAATAGAGTGAGGTAGTGACGACCGGTGGTAAAAGTGTTTGCGACCAAATGCGCAAGATGCGTACGAACTCGCCGCGCAGCATCGTGTAGTATCCTATCCAAATTCTTTGTGGTGTCATACGATTATTGTGGGCGTGTTAATTCAAGATACACATTTTCAAGTCGATCTTTCCCATGACGGTTAAGGAGGGTCTCCATCGGCTCGTTAACCATGATGTCACCTTTGTTGATGATGGCCACATTGCGGCACAGTGCCTCAGCCTCATCAAGATAGTGGGTCGTCAGAATAATGGTGGTGCCTGCGGCATTTAGTTTGCGTAAGAATTCCCACATACCAAGTCGCATCTCAACATCGACTCCCGCGGTGGGTTCATCGAGAATAAGGAGCTTGGGCGCATGAACAAGACCGCGCGCAATCATGAGTCGGCGCTTCATGCCGCCCGAGAGTGTTTGTGAGGGGGCATGACGCTTCTCCCAAAGTCCTAAGTCTTTAAGCAGCTCTTCTGCGCGAGTGATCGCTTCTTGGCGTGGAATGCCGTAGTAGCCGGCTTGGGTGACCACGATATCTAGTACCTTTTCAAAAATATTGAAATTAAATTCTTGTGGCACGAGACCGATGTAGGTTTTTGCTTTTGGCGCATCCGTATCAATAGAAGTATCAAATATTTTCACTACTCCGTCGGTTTTATTGACTAGGCCAGAGAGAATCCCAATGAGTGTGGTCTTCCCTGCCCCGTTGGGGCCCAATAGCGCAAAAAAGTCGCCCTCTTCTATAGAAAGCGAAACGCCTTTAAGAGCCTCGGTGCCAGCGTCGTATACCTTGCGCAGGCCATGAATACTGATTGCCTTTGCCATGAGAGGTTCAGTATAGCACATGCACAAAAAACTCCGCCTGAAGCGGAGTTTTTTGCTAGGCGTTGCAGGTCTTGCAATCGCTTCTATGTGTTGCCAAGAGCGCAACACCACTAAGACCCACGAGTACATAGACGACTGCTTCCAGAGTAGGCCAGCTGCCAACAAGTAGGTGCACTAGGTTGTAGTCAGCGTTCATAAGCATGCCTATTCCTACGAGGCCCCAATTAAGGGCACCCACAATAGTAAGGAGGAATGCTGCGATGTGGAGTATTTTCATTGTGCGTACGTAAAATATATTGAGAATGAGCGGCTCGACCCTGCCCATGAAGGCTCCGCGTACCATTAGTATGAAGCTTGTAGCCGCAATGTTAAGTGGGTGGTGGGGATATTATATTTTAGGAAGATAGGAGAGCGGGTTGAGATATGCGCTCGCGTCGCCCACGGGCATTGTATAGACCTTCCCCTTGCAGCTACTTGAAGGGAAAGAGGCTACTTCAGAACCTGAGCTAGCGTAGACGCCAAAGTGGAGGTGCGGGCCGGTCGCATAGCCAGTGGTGTCGCTGTAGCCGATCACCTGTCCGGTAGCAACACTATCGCCTTTTGAAACATTGTAGCTCGCCAAGTGAGCGTAAAGGGTTGAAAGGCCATTGTCATGTTTAATAAATACCCATTTACCAAAAGATGCGCCTGGGCACGTTGCGTCGGTGTTGCCTGAGCCAAGCACCACTCCCCCACGAGCGGCTTTAACAGGCGTTCCAGGAGGCACGCCAAAGTCGATGCCAGTGTGCCCTTTACCGTTATACACTTGCGGGTTGGCGGTTGAAAATGGCGTATTACCAAAATATTGCGTGATGATGACGGTATCCAGGGGCCAGCGCAATGGTGCTGAGCCGGCAGGGGGGAGGCTTCCGGGTGTTACTTTTAAATTAAGCTGAGATTCAAAATTAAGAAGATCCTGCTCGAATTTTGCTTGCTGTGCTTTCTTTTGGGCGATAAGTGCCTGATAATTCGACTCTTGGTTTTTTGTTTGAATGAGAAGATCGTTTTGAGATTGACGTGCAATGGCGAGACTTTGTTTTTGTTGGCTTAGGTTCTCCTGTAGTTGTGCAAGCTCACGGCGCTTATCCTCCGCATTTGATTTATTTGTTTGCAGAGAGTCTTTCAAATTGTCTAAGTTTGCTATTTTTTCTTGCAGCCCTGAACGTACCGTATCGAGCGCTGCCATTTGATCAAACACCGAGGAAAGGGTCGCTCCAGAGAGAAGCGTCATAACCACCGGCTCATCATCAAGCATGTGAAGTTCGCTGAGTGTGTGTCCCACTGCGCCACGCACGTCACCAATTTTACTTGTGGTCGTGGCGATACCTTTTGAAAGCTTGTGTATCTGAGAATCTTTTTGGGCTATCTGTGCGTTGGTGAGTGAGATGCTCGTAGTAATTTTTTTGATGTTGAGATCGAGCGCTTGAACCGCAGTTTGGAGCGTCTGCTTTTGATTGCGGGTAGCATTGAGTTGCGTTTGAAGCTTTGCTATTTCTTGTTTGAGTTGGTCAATTTTATTCGTACTGTCGACGATAGAATTTTGCAGATCATCAACGCTTTGCGCATGTAAGCGGATGACCCCGAGCGGTAGCGCTAATACCGCACACACCACCAAGGACCACCAAAGAACCACACGCACGCTAGAGGGTCGCATTACCCTATTTTAGAGCATATTGAGCGCTGCCTCAATGCGTCTCGTGGCTTCTTCAGTACCTATAAGCCAAATAATCGTGAAGGGATCAGGTGACTTGTCCTTCCCTGAGAGGGCAACGCGCAGAGGCCAGAGGACATTTCCCCTCCCCTCTTGGTCGGCATAAGGCATAAGGTGCCCTTTTGTCGTGTCTGGAGAATTGTCTTCCCAGACATACGGTGCAAACCATGGTTGTATATGTTTTTCAGTTGAATCACCAACTGAAATATTTGCCACTAGACCCTTTAGTGCTAGCAAATGCTTTTTTGTGGTTTCAGGATCTAACTTTCCTTTATTGAGCAGAAGAGCGGCATCATATGACACAGGATTCTCTAAGAAATCAAATTCTTGCTGCAGTAAGTCTGCCGCTTCTTGGAGTGTCATCGCTCGGTCTTTGAGAAGTGGGATTAAACGCGCGCCAACCTCTTTTTGCACAAATGCCTCAAGCCGCTTTTTGTATTCTTCGTCGCTGAGTCTTTTCAAATGCTCATGATTAAACCAACGCATTTTTTCTATATCAAAAACGGCACCGCCTTTATGTACTCGATCGAGCGAAAAAACTTTTTGTAACTCGTCCAGAGTAAAAAGTTCTTGCTCGGTACCAGGGTTCCAGCCAAGCATGGCCAAATAGTTAATAATGGCTTCTGGAATAAAACCCTGTTCGCGATAATTTTCGATAGAAGCACCATGTTTTCTTTTTGAAAGCTTTGAGCGGTCCGGAGCAAGAATCAAAGGAAAATGACCATAGAGAGGACGTTCAAATCCAAGCGCCTCAAGGAGCAAAATTTGTCGCGGGGTATTGGAAATGTGTTCTTCTGCACGCAACACGTGCGTGACCCCAGCGTCGCCGTCATCAGCCACTACCGCAAAGTGATACAAAGGATCAGTAATCGACCGTGCTATAACGAAATCTCCTAGTTCAGTAGTATCAAAGGTTATTTCTCCTCGAATAAGATCGGTGAAGGTTATGGTCGTGTTTGGGTTTTTTAAGCGTACCACCTCAACCTCTTGCGAGGGGTCATCTTTTTTTGGCTCTCTCGATACGTATGCTTTTCCTGAAGCAATTAATGCTGTAAGCAACTCAATATGTCGCTGAAGTCTTTCAGAGGTGCGATACTTTGCATCAGGAGGAAGGTTACACCACTCAAAATCTTCCCATATGGCATCTACCCACTCTTCTTTATTGCGTTCTCTGTCGGTATCCTCAATGCGGACAAAGTAAGTACCCCCATGTTGCTTCGCAAACAAGTAGTTGAAAAGTGCCGTGCGCACCGTTCCAATGTGCATTTGCCCTGTTGGTGATGGCGCTATGCGGGTAACTACCTTAGTAGACATGACCGTAGTGTAGCAGATTTTATCCTCTTGAAAACATTCTCAAATTCTCAAGAATTTGAGAATTGACTGAGGAAAGAATACATTGTCTTACCATAAGGAGTGAGGTGGTGTTCTACAGTGGATCCGTGGTATTTCTTTTCAAGTAAGCCGGCCAAAACAAGGCGACGCGTGTGTTCTGAAATGGTTTTAATATTGCCTGAAACTGACTGGCAGATTTGGTCGAGCGATACTCCGTCTTGATTTGCGACTGTAAGTAATATTGCTATACGCCAATGGTTCGCAACGCCTTTCAGGTGCCGTTCAAGTTGTTTAGGAGTTTTTGGTTTCTGATTCATTCTCAAATTCTTGAGAATTTGAGAATTCTTGCCAAACGTCATTTCATGTGCTGCGCGTTTGCTACTCATGCTCGCACTATACTAAAACTATTGGGCTCCGACTAGACTTCGTGCGAAAGGGCTATAGAGAGGAGCGCTTCAGCGATGACTTTGCCCGCGTCGGCGCGTGCGAAAGTGTGTGCTGCGGTTGCCATTGCGTGAGAAACTTCTGGATGCTCAAGGATGCGATTGATCTCGGCTAACAGTACGCCCGGCGTGAGATTGCGCTGCTCAATAATGCTCGCTGCTCCTGTGCGCGCATAGGAGAGTGCGTTTTTGGTTTGATCATGCGAAATCTCTTCAGGAATGGGTACGAGTATGGCAGGAATGCCCCAGGTGGCGAGTTCAAAGATGGTACCAGCGCCCGAGCGGCACACGACTATCTTTGCGGCTCCTGCGGTCATGCGCAACGCGAGTTCATTGAGGTACGCAAATGGTTTATATCGATTCGCATACGGAGAACCTTCAAGCGCAATTTTGGCACGCCCAGTTACCTCAACAATATTTGCCTCCCCGGTTTGGTGCACCACTTGGTATTTTTCAAGCAGGCGCGGGAGTCCTGCGAGAATGGCGTCGTTGATAGCAACCGCCCCTTGCGAGCCGCCCAAGATCCATACGATAGGGACCGTTGGATCAAGTTTAAGAAACTCATATGCACCCTCGCGTGCGGGGAGCATTACATTTTTGCGCACGGGGTTGCCAGTAAACGCTACTTTTTCAGCGGGAAAGAATTTTGCTGCATCAGGAAATGAAATAGCGATTTTAGCAGCAAACTTGCCGGCCCACGTGTTGACGCGGCTGGGCTGTGCGTCGGTCGCATAAATAACCACAGGGATACCGAGGATGCGCGCGGCGAGTAGCGGTGGGAAGCTTGCGTATCCGCCAGCGCCAAACACGACGTCAGGATACAAAAAATAGAGGCGCCAGAGTGCAAGTAGGATACCCCAGAGGGTTTTGCATGCATCGGTTATATTGCGCAGTGAGAAATAGTGGCGCAGCTTCCCTGCAGGGATTTTGATAAACGTAATGTTATTTGCATAGAGTACGTCGGAGTCATACGGCTCGGGCGCTAAGTAAAACAATTCAGGTGCCACTAATTTTTTATCGCGCACGACTTCATGCACCGCTTCAGCAACTGCTACGATTGGATAAAAATGCCCGCCCGTTCCTCCTCCTGTAAATACAATCTTCATACTGTTTCGCTAACTGTATCAAAAAACTACTAGCTCTTCATCCTGCGGGAGATGTTAAGAATGACGCCGATCTCTGCGAGGGCGAGCGCGAGCGCGGTGCCGCCGTGGGAAACGAAGATCAGTGGCACACCAATGAGCGGTACAAGCCCGAGCGTTGAGGCGATATTGAAATACGACTGCCCTACTATGAGCATAATGAGCCCCACCACCACGAGGCCGCCAAAGGGGTCGGGCGCACGGGCGGCGATGCGCAGCCCAAGTACTGCAAAAATAGTAAACAGTACGACAAGCAGGGTTGAACCAACGAACCCAAATTCCTCACCTGCAACAGCAAATATGGTGTCCCCTATCGGCTCAGGAAGGTATTTAAATTTTTCAATACTTTGTCCGAATCCACGGCCGATGAACCCACCAGAGCCAACCGCAATGAGTGATTGCTGTATCTGATACCCGGACCCCAGTGGGTCTTCAGAAGCATTGAGATACGTGTCGATACGATCGCGCACGTGCGGATAGACCATAGCGGCAGCACCAAGAACCGCTATACCCAAAGCTGCTAAAAGTGCGAGATGCCACACGCGCCCACCACCCACAAAGAGCATGCTCACACCGGCAAGACCAATGATGATGACGCCTGCCGTGTTGGGCTGCAAGAGGAGCAATACCGCCGCACTGCCGGGGATGAGCGCCAGAGGCAAGATGCCGCCGCGTAGCGTCTTGATAGCTTTAAAGTGAGAGGAGTATACCGCCGCCAAAAAGAGAACGGTGGCAAATTTGAGTATCTCTTCAGGTTGGAATGAAAAACGTCCGATCATGATCCAGCGCGACGCTCCTTTGAGCGAGAGACCAACATGCGGGACAAAAGTGAGAATGGTGAGAAAAAGTGCAAAACCAAAAAAGTAGGGCGTATACGGACGAATCTTTTGATAGTCTAGTCGAGCAAAAAAGATAAGAAGGATGCTTCCACACACGAGCCCAAACAACAGCTGGCTTGCAGCAACAGAGGTGAAGCTTGCTCCCCCATCGCGCGCTAACAGGCCCATTGCCGCTGAGGTGAAAATGAGGAGTCCAAAAGTCACCAACGCACAGAGCGCCAAAAGAAATGGTGTATCGATAGACTTGTTCTTGCTCATTTACAACAGTGCAATACTCATGCCGATAATGGCGAAGATAATACCAACTATCCAATACCGCATAGTCACCTTGTAAGGGGGCCAGCCGAGCGCTTCAAAGTGGTGATGCAGTGGAGCGATGCGCAGTAATTTCTTTTTGAATACTTTTTTCCAGACCATTTGCAACACGTTGGAAACTACAGTTGCAACTAATGGTAGCGCGATGATAGGAAGCACGGCGACCCCTTTGCCGCCACCCAAGGTGTCGGTGAGAAACGCGATGGAAGTGAGTAATATAGAGAGCCCCATGGTACCGGTCTCCGAAAGATAGAAGCGCGCGGGCGGGATGTTAAACCATAAAAATGCGAGCGTGCCGCCCGTAATCGCGGCACATAGAGCAGCAATATCCATTTGGTGCTGGAAAAAAGCTATCCCTGCATAAGCGCTGAAAATAATCGAGAATATACCGCCGGCGAGCCCATCGATACCATCAATAACTCCTCCCGCATACATAAAAAGAGCAACGAGCACAAAGAGGGGTATAAACCACATCCCAAGCTCAAGGGTGCCATCAAAGGGTATAGAGATAGCGGTGACTCCAAGCTTTGCATAAAACCACCATGCGCACAGTAGTGCGACACTCGCGACAAACATAAGTCGCACGCGCAGTCGCAGACCCTTTTTCCCTTGCACCTCAAACAGATCATCAAAAAGCCCTACCAATGAGCCTGCGATAAACGCGACGAGCGGTACCCAGGTTTGGCTACGACTGATAAATCCGAGTGCGCCAAACGCATCTGGATATACCGCACCTAGTAGAGAAAGAAAGGTTGCGGTGATCAGTACACTCATCCACACTACAATGCCGCCAAAGCGTGGTGTCCCTACCTCTTTGGTTTGGTGGAGTTGGTTAAACACATCTGCGGGAGTGCCATCAAGGGCCACTTTGCCGGCCTTAGGCTTCCACATTTTGTACGCATATAAAAAGTGTGTGAGGAGTGGCGTGATCCCAATACCAATAAGAAAAGTTACAGTAGCCGGAATAAACACACGCATTGCTTCAATTGTGGTCATAGTGATGGATGAGTACGCAGAGCAGATATAAGAGTGGCAACATCGCTAAAACGTCCGTCTCGTGTTGAGCCTAATATCACCACAACAATCGGATGTCCTATTTCGATATCAAAGACTGCAACTACATTACCTCCTGCAAGGTCAGTATAGCCGGTTTTTGCGCCGATGAAACCGGGGATGCTGCTCAGCGGTACGGCCGTCGCTTTGGCTGAAAGTGTTTTCTTGCCGACGGTAATAGAGACGATGGGCTGTCGAGTGAGAGTAAAGTACTCGGGATTTTGTTTATAAAAAAGTGATGCGAGTCGCGCAACGTCATAAGCGCTCGAATATGCGCCAGAGTTCTTGCCGTTTGTATCTAACCCAGTTGGGTTATAAAAATGGGTGTTAAGTAACCCAAGGTTGCTCGCGACCTCATTCATCCGCTCGAGATAGTGTTCGCCAAGACTCTCTGCAGCAGCCTGTATGGCCACATTTGATGATGCAACAAGGCCAATACGAATAAGTTGATCCAGCGTAGTGCTATCACCTACTGCAAAACCTTCGTCAGCGGCGTCGGCTTTTACGGCGAGCGCTTGTGGGCTCACGGTTATAGACGTATCAGGATTTTGCGCTGTCAATAGAATTTCGGCGGTCATGAGCTTGGTCACCGATGCAAGCGGCAACACCTCATTTGCATTTTTTGCATACAGTATCGACCCATCGCGCGGGTCGAATACTACCGCTGCACGCGCGCTCACCGCAACATCGCTGAGGATGGGTGTGGTAGCAAACGAAACCGCCGCGAGCTGTGGAGTATGCTCGAGTGCAACCAAAGCGGTAGAGCCGCCCCATGTGACAATAAGAAGAGCACCGGTGATGAGCAAGGCGCTGAGTGTATGGGTGTGGTGAGGAATTTTTACCTTTTTCATGATTCGCGTTGCTGTTCTTTATACGCTACTTCAAGACTCTGTAACTTTTCACGCACCGAGTCGTACTCAGGGATATCGCGCACATGCGTAGCGCCCAAGCTCGCTAAAAGCTCGGTCGTTGGTTCGTACAAAAATGAGCGCTCGTCTTTGGGGTTAGGGATACGGCGAATGAGTCCGCGGACGCTCAGTGTGCGTAGTGTCTGCGCTGAGTTAACACCCCGAATAAAATCGATATCGGAGCGTGAGAGAGGGCCACGATAGATGATAGCCGCGAGTACTTCAAGCCCTGCGCGACCAATGTCGCGCGAGAGTTCGTCGCGGCGCACCTTCTCAACTATGCCGGCAGCCTCAGGACTAATGCGCAGTTCGAGCGCTTTGCCGTCATCTACCACAACCACTCCCCTGTTTTCATTTTCGCGCAGTTTGGTGATGCCGCGCTCAAGCGTCTCACTATCAACCTCGAGCATTTTCATGAGCTCTGTGCGCGTGAGCGCTTTGCCCAAGGCAAAGAGGAGGCCTTCGATGTGCTGTGCGGTGGTGTGGTCATTCATAGCGTGGCGTAGAGACGGCGTCAGACTGGAGTGTGATGTCTCCAAAGTGTTCCTGCTGCTGTGCTTGTAGTATACCCTGCTTCACTAATTCTAAGAGAGCTAAGAAACTCACAATGACAGTGTGCTTGTGCTCTTCTAGGTCATGCGCCTCTGGTTTGCGGTGCAAGCCGCTGAATTCTTTAAATGAAAGTTCAAAAGCGGTTGAGACGCGTGCGGCCAGCTGTCCGATCATCTCCTCAAGCGAAATAATTTTTTTAACCGCAACTTTCGGGAGCGCGAGTGTCGTGGGGAACCCGTCAATGAGTGTGCGTCCTGCGCTTAGGAGTGATTCTGGTGTAATAGAAGTATCAAAAATGTAGAGTGGCTCCCACTGCGGCGCGCTTGCTTCATATGCATAGGGCTGCTTGGTTAAAGACCCAAGCGCTTTACCCGCTTCTTTAATCATCTGGTACACCGCGAGGCGATACTCGAGCTCTTTGATATCGCGCGACTCTTCACTTGTAAGTGTGAGCGTTGGTAAAAGTGAGCGCGATTTGATTAAAAGAAGCGTTGCGGCCAGTGAGACAAATTCGGCCGTCTCGCCCACCGGCAGTTCGGTCATGGCGTTAACGCGCGCGATGTACTCGTCGGTGACGGTTGAAAGTGAAATGTCATTGATTAAGAGCTTGCGCCTTTCAATAAGCTCAAGCAGCAAATCAAGGGGACCTTCGTAGACTGGAGTTTTGACGGAGATAGGCATAGCAAGAGTCGCTTCAACAAAACCAAACCTTCGGGAGGCGCAAATTTTCCTGCTGATAAAATTTGCTCTGTCCTCGCGCCGACGCGCTGCGGATGCTCCCTCAGGCTTGTTTTGTTTTCGCTCCTACTATTTTACTTCACTTTCAATAAATGAAAGAAGAAAGCGCACTGGTGCGCCGACGGCGCCTTTTGCCAAATACTCGTCGGGACGCGCCGTCATGCGTGGCGCCATGTCGATGTGCACCCACAGGCACTCAAGCTCTTTGACAAATTCGCGCAAGAACATGCCGCCTGCAATAACGCCACCATCACGGCTCGAACCATCGGTCGAAAGGTTGGGGATGTCGCCAAAGGTGCCTTTTGTCATCGACTCGTACTCTTCCCATGCAGGCAGGGGCCACATATAGTCACCACTTTTTTCAGCAACCATCATAAGGTCATTAATTCTTTCCTCTTCATTGGTCATAAAGCATGAGGCGACTGTGCCAATGGCGACCAGCGATGCGCCGGTGAGTGTTGCGACATCAACAACAGCCTTTGGCTTGTATCGTTTTGCATAGGTGATGCCATCCGCGAGAATGACGCGACCTTCGGCGTCGGTATTTAATACTTCAATTGTTTTGCCTGAAAGTGATTTCAGAATATCTCCTGGGCGCACGGCGCCAGCGCCCGCCATATTTTCAACCGCAGGGACGAGACCAATCACATTAGCTTTAAGTTTGAGTTTGGCAGCAAGCGCGACCGCGTGGATGACCGCGGCGCCCCCCGACATGTCCATGTGCATCTCGTACATGTGATCGCCGGTTTTAATGTTGAGACCACCGGTGTCAAAGGTGACACCCTTCCCGACCAAAACCACCGGGCGCTCGCTTTTAGGCGCGCCCCAGTACTCCATGACGATAAACTGTGGCTCGTCCTTCGAGCCCTTCCCTATGCCCAAAACAGCGCCCATGCCGAGCTTTTCCATCTCCTTCACCCCGAGCACTTTGAGGGTCGCTTTGGTGCCCTGGAGGGCCTTTTTGGCGGCCTGAGCGAGGGTCTTGGGGGTCATATCGCCACCAGGGGTATTGGCCAGTTCACGGCAAGCGTTAACCTCCTCGGCTACGATTTGGCCGCGCTTAAAGCCTGCCTGCATCTCCTTAGGCGTCTCACCACAGACAAGAACCTCCTCAACCACACTCCAGCCTTCCTTGGGCTTGGTCTTGTAAGTGTTGTGCTCATAGTTCGCCATCTCAAACGCTTCAGCAACCAGCGAGCCAAACTCGGCTACCGTCATATCGTTAAGCTTAGGAAATGTTGGATGACTGAGCTCAATAGCCAACTTCTTTACTTTATTTTGTTTCGCGGTCGTGATGATAGAGCGGCATACTAAAATAAAATTGCGTCGGGTGACCTCAGTAAATTTCTTACCCACTCCCACCTCGAGCACCTCTGCCCCATCTTCAATACATAGCCTCTTAAATGATGACTCAGTCACTCGCACACGCACATAGCCCTTCGGAGCCTTCTCAATGTCGGCTGCAGCAAAGTTGATTTTCATATGTGTTGCCAGTATAGCCGATTAAAGCCTTCATGGTGAAATTTGACATGAATACGCCATTAATGCACCGTTTAGTATAGATAGAGTTCATATGAGGGTGGAGATATGCACAGTGAGTCGAATCGGGTGTATATAGTGGTAGATGGATTCTCTTCAAAGTTAAAAATCTTACACGATTTTTTGTATGGATACGGAGCACACAAACTGCTTCCAGTTCGTACGGGTTTAGAAACACTCAAGTTACTGCAAGAGGTGCAAGTGGATGCGATAGTGTGTGGTCTGGACCCTCAGGACATGACCGCACTGCAATTGCTTGCAAGCGTACGATCAATGGATAACCCGCAGATTGCGCGGACCCCTTTCGTGTATACCGTCGATAAGCTAGTGGATCGTCAGACACCAACCAAATTACGATGGGAGCAGCATGAATTAGTTAGGGCGGTGCAAGATAGTGGCTGGGCATATGTCATGCCTATCAGCTGTGACTTCCATGCGTTTCAGTTGGTACTCGAAAAACTCCTTTCCGCACAAAGTGCATCACGATAATGTTCATCCCGCGGCAGATGCCGCGGGTTTTTGCTACCATACTCTTTTGTTGACTATTCCCTATTTCCCGGTAGGGTGTTTAGAGTGAAAGCACAACAAAAACGGGGGCATACAAATGGACACGACCAAGCAAATACGTGTACTGGTGGTGAGTGATGATCGAAGCACCCTGTTGTATCTAAAAAGAAGATTAGCTGCTTATTCAGAAGTTGTAGAAGCAAATTTTTTTGATGGACTAGCACTGCATGCGGTGTGCGGGCATATCATCATCGAGCACTCAGCAACGTTTGATGCTTTTGATTTTATGCGGCACTTACGTCGAGCTGGTGTGAAAGTGCGTTGCACAGTGCTTGTTCGGTTTGAATCGGACAAAGGCTTGCAGGGTTTTCTTCCGGCAGACTTTTTGCACAGTGTGTTTGAAAAATACATTTTCGCTCCTTCCTTGCACACCGTCACATCGTTCTTCTAGAGGGAGAGTGATCGCTGTGAAATATTTTAATCCCCCCGCCGATTAGCCATGTGGTTAGCGGCGGGATTTTTTGTGTATGTCTGAGGAGTTCATAACTAATTTGACAATAAAACTGTAGGGTGTCTAATAGACGCCGCAGCTTGGGCATTTCGCACAGCTGTAAGGGAGATGTATCGTGGCAATCAAAATACTGATTGTCGAGGAGTGTGAGGCGTATGTTGCAGCGTGTCGCGACCAATTAAAGAAACTTGGTTATAGCGAAGACGCAGCAAGTGATGGTGTTTACATCGCCGTCACAGTGGTTGATGGTAAAGACGCCATTATTCTGGCGGAGAACAAAGTACATTTTAATGTTGTGATTTGTGCACTCGATCTGCTGTGTAATTTCAACGGACTCGATGTCCTACGAAGATACCGGGAATTGGGGATAAATATACCGTTTATTGTGTTGGTTGATGGTCGTTCGATTCACGATTTGCCAACAGAAAGCGATTTGCTTGAGAGAACTTCTGCAAATAAAAAATCAAAAAGAATAAACGTGGAGGTTCCAACATTGCAGTACATAGGTAGTAATTTGCTCACTTTAGGCTATGCCCTAGAGAAGGCACTGGGGACCAGTGTCCCCTAACCCAATCCCGCCGAACCAGTGTCGGCGGGATTTGCTTTTTCGAATGCAAATTATTCCGACTCTTCGCGAGAAAGCAGGCCGTCGATGCGGTTCATGTCACGAGGGAACATGGTAGCTTCGCGAATATTTTTGAGACCCAACAGCTGCATGGTGATGCGCTCAGCACCAAAGGCGAAGCCACCTTCAGGCGGCACGCCGTAGCGGAACGCTTCGAGGAACATCTCAATTTTCTTTGGATCCATTCCCCACTTTTCAACATGGTCGAGCAGTTGCTCATAATCATTAATGCGACGCCCACCTGAGAGCCACTCAACGCCACGGCACAAAAGGTCCATGCCCTCATTAAACTCAGGCTTCTCTGGGTTGGGATACACATAAAAAGGCTTTTGCCTCGTTGGGTATCCATAGACATATACGAAATCTGAGCCCGTCTCTTCTTTAATAAGTGCACATAATTCGCGCTCATCTTCTGGATTAAGATCCTTCTCGCCGCGCACATCGCGACCAGTTTTCGTGAATATTTTTTCTTGTGCTTCAGCAAGCGAGAGGGTGGGTGTTTCCTCAAGCATGACAGGAAGCGTTGCACTTAATAGTTCCAATTCATCTTTGCAGCGACGCTCAACTTCTTTGAGAATATTGCGCACTGTAGCCTCTGACATGTCGCGCACATCACGCCATGAGTTGATGAATGCCATTTCGGCATCGAGAGAGACGACCTCGGTGAGGTGTCGAGTTGTTGCGGACGGTTCAGCGCGGAAGATTTTATTGACCGAGAAGACGCGCTCAAACGCCGTCATGACAATTTGTTTGTAAAGCTGTGGCGATTGGCTGAGATATGCCTTTTTATCAAAGTATTCGACTTGGAATACTTCTGCACCGCCTTCTGCTGTTGCGGGCACTATTGCTGGTGCTTGGAATTCAAAGAAGTCTTGTGACTTCATAAATTCTCGAAACGCGTCGATGATGACTGCTTGTACTCTAAAAATTGCTTGGACACGTGGGTGGCGCAGTGTGAGTGCTCGGTGGTCGAGTTCAGTTGTAAGGTCGAGGTTATACCCTTCAAGTGACATATCAAATGGGAGCGGCTCTGCTTTCGAAAGAATATCAATCTCGAGGATTTCCATCTCAATGTCGCCGTTTTTAACTTTTTCGTTTCGATTTTTTTCTGGACGCTGATTTATTTTGCCTTGTACGGCAACTACATACTCATTTCGAACTTCTTTCGCAGTTTCAATTGCGTTCGATGTTGGCAGTACAACACCTTGGATGGTGCCGCTCATGTCACGAAAGTCGAAAAAGACCATCTTTCCCTGGTCACGGCGTACCGATACCCATCCTTTAATGAGTGCTACTTCGCCCGTCTTTGTGTGTAAATCTTTGATGAGTGTTCGTTCCATAGTTATTTAATTTTACGGGCGTGAATCAACTTATTTTCAGCATCCTCTACGAGGAGTATAAAGAATAATCGAAATGTTTCGTACAACCTATAGAAAATGTTTTGATATATCATAACATCATAACAACACCCTTATAGTGCAACACCGACCCTCTGGCGCACATCCTTCATTTTTGCTGAGGCTATTGCTCGGGCCTTGTCGCTCCCCTCTTCGATAATGCGCTTTACCTCCTCGTCAGTAATATTGGCGCGCTTCTCTCGCATCGGTGCGATAAAGGCCTCAAGATCCTCAATGAGCGCCTCTTTAATGAGCTTATACTTCCCGCGCATGGTGGGGTTGCTGTAGATTTTATCGAGCCCGCTTTGGTCAAGGAGAAGCTTATGAATCGCGAAGACATTCTCTGGGCGCTCACCGCTGGAGTCGGTCACAATGCTCATGACCGCTTTCGTTATCTCCTCTTTGGTAGCAAACAGCGGGATGGTGTTGCCATAGCTCTTGCTCATCTTTTTACCGTCGGTACCGGGGACGACCGCAACATTCTTCAAAATCATTTCCTTTGGCTCTTTGAAGGTCTGGCTGTACGCATTGTTAAATTTTGCCGCAGCCTCGCGCGCATATTCAATATGCTGGCGCTGATCTTCGCCCACAGGTACGACGTCGGTGTCATAGAGGAGTATGTCTGCCGCCATGAGCATAGGATAGGTAAAAAGCCCCGCGTTCGCTTCAAGTCCCTTAGCGACCTTGTCTTTGTATGCGTGGCTGAGCTCAAGAAATGGGACAGTCACCAAGCAGTCGAGTATCCACGCGAGCTCAGTGTGCTCCCCAACACGCGATTGTTGAAAAATAACCGCCTTACTTGGGTCGACGCCTGCTGCAATATAATCTTTAACGGTGTTAAAAATATTTTGGCGCAGTTCATCGCCATTTTTAAGTGAGGTGAGTGCGTGATAGTCTGCCACCATCAAAAAGCTTTCATACTCCTGGTAGCTATCAACAAATGGCTTAAGTGCACCAAAGTAATTACCAATGTGGAGTGTGCCACTCGATTGAATGCCGGTTAAAAGGCGTTTTTTGTTTGTCCCGAATTGTGTCGAGGGGCCCCCTGTTTCCATAGGCCCTACTGTACCAAAAAACTACCCATTAGCCTATATGCTACCTTCATCATAGGTGCGATAGTCCACTGTGAGTTCTTCGCCCTGTGCGATGTCGCGCGCGGTGATGAAGGTCTCGCCCCCGTCGAGAGTCACGAGGTTTGGCTCTTCAGAGTGGTTAACATAGTAGTTCTTCCCAATTGAGTCGATGCCACTTGCGGGCACAAAATATATGCCGTTTTGCTTCACGCACATATCTTTCACGAGGCGCATGACCTCAGGGTCAAAGTTTGCAAACTCCTCTTCAGTCATTTCAATCACATCAATATCAGGGCAGTGTTTAAAAGGATTGATTCCCTCTGGGATGGGGCGAATAGCAACCACCCCTACTCCATGTCGGGTGGGTGCCAGTCGCGTATAGCAGTCATTGAGCGAGTCTAAAAACTCTTGCTTGGTCATAGCGGTACCGTAGCATTTTTACTTCACACTGTCACCAAAAGAAACGCGCCACCGTGATGTGGCGCAGTAAGATCAACAGCTATGGAGTACCCTCGATAATTTTTTGCATATCGGTGTTGCAAGTGGCGATGGCGAGCGCGAGATGCGCAAGGTCGCCCACTTCGCCACCAACCATCCTCGCGATAGTAAAGCGAGAGATCCGTGGATCGTGCCCGTGGGTGAGTAAGAGAGTCGCAACGTCTATCTTCATAGGGTCTAAGTCCTTGCGCACAGACTCATTCATTCGTACACATCCACGAAAAAATTCGACAGCACCGGGATGCAGTACTGAGTCGTAGACAAACTGCAATCTGATAGGCTGCCGCTCAAGCCACTTCGTCCAAAATTCCCAAAATTGCTCACACATAACCCGATGGTCAGCAACCTCAGGTACTGTAAGAATCCAGGCCTTCTCTTTGTCGTTAAGGTTGGTAGCACTGCGCACACGTGCCTCGTCTAAGCGAGCAGCGCTCTGTTCTTGCAACCCACCTTCGTCATTAAGCACGATGGCGACAAACGCTAACGTGTCGCCATACCACCCATCGGTTACCACCGTGAGCACAAAGGGTAGCTTGGGAAGCAGTATCATGTTGGAGTCCTCACTTATATGTACGCTACACCGTATTGTGTATGCTACACGTCATTTAGACAAGAGTAGTGTGAAATTTTAAGGAAGTTATATGCCTTCTTCTTTCAATTTTTCTACCAATTTCTTTGCTTCTCGCGAGAGCTTGTGTGGCAGGGTGATCTTTACTTTGACATACAAGTCGCCGCGCTTGCCTCGATTATTTGGGACTCCTTTGCCTGGGATGCGCAAGAGCTCGCCGTGCGTGACACCTTGCGGGATAGAAACTTTTTCATCACCATCCAGTGTAGCGACCGAATAGTCGGTACCCAAGAGTGCATCCGTCAATTTAATGTTGAGTTCGGTGATGATGTTTGGGCCATCTTTTTTGAAACGGGGGTCAGGGCGAATATGGACTTTCACATAGAGGTCGCCGGGGGTGCCGCCCGCGATAGCTTCACCTGCACCGCTCAGGCGAATCATCTCACCCACTTCAATACCGGCGGGAACGACAATCTCGATCTCATCTTGCTTGCGATAGACGCCCTCGCCACGACAGGTGTGACATTTTTCTTTCGGAATTTTGCCAGTCGCGTGGCAAAAACGGCAGGGTGTTTCCATCGTGATCGTGCCAAAGAAGGAGTTGCTGCTCTCATGCAACTTGCCTGAGCCATTGCAATGAGTACAGGTGATAAGTTCGCTGCCTGGCTCAGCGCCCGAGCCGTGGCAGGTCTCACAGGTTGCTGTTTTTGCAAGAAGTACTTTGCGACGTACCCCAAAAATAGATTCTTTAAAAGTTAGTTCAAGATCGATAGAGATATCGCGACCACGGCGTACACCTCGGCCTGCACCACCAAAGATGTCGCTAAACACATCGCTAAAATCGAATCCAAATCCTTGCTGGAACGCTCCTTGGAATTGTGAAAAATCGAAGCCCGCACCTCCACCAAAACCGCTTGGGCCCGCACCATCGCTAAACACGCGGCCATAGGAGTCATACTCAGCACGCTTTTTATCATCCGAGAGGATACTATACGCCTCGCTCACCTCTTTAAATTTTTCTGCATCACCTTGTGCCTTGTCTGGGTGATATTTATGAGCGAGCTTGTGGAAGGCTTTTTTAATGTCTTCTTTCGTGGCGCTTTTATTCACGCCAAGCACATCATAGTAATTTTTTTTATTAGGCATACTTGCACCTATACTAGCAAAATCGCTAGCGGATGCAAACAATTTCATGAGTGCCTCCGCATGAGGTATACGCTACCACCAAGCATCATAAGCATAGACGCAAAAAGCGTACTCACCGTGGCTAATGGGTTGCCTCCCGCCCCCGTGTTTGGTGTGCCGGGAGTGCTGGTGCTGGTAGGAGCGCTTGGGGCTGCTGAGGAAATACTCATGATCCCTCCGGTTGTCACCCCATCAAAGAGGCTTGGGCTCGTGACGTTTACGCTGCCGGCTGTCGACGAAGCCATAACCATGCCAACCGGTATACTTACCGCCGCGGCACTATTGTTTGGCGTGGTCGATGGAATGTCACATACAAGCGCAAGTGTCGTAGCACTCACCGCAAGCGGGTTCGTGAAAATCGCATTGGTAATCTGTGAGCCCATAAACGAGAAGATGTTTGATATTTGGCCGCCGGAGGAGTTGTGTAGACGACAGTTGTTCATGCTCATGCCGGTGTTACTAAATCCTACCGAAAGCGGGAGCTGCGTGAGTGTGCTAGTGCTCGAAGAGGCGCTTGAGCCAGTTATTGTTATTGTCGCGATGCGGACTGCGCTACCCGCAGTAACACTACTTGGTGAAGAAACTTGTACGGACACCGATGGCGCAGTTTGTGCAAAAGCTGTACCCACTCCCCCAAAAAGCGCTGCTACGCTCATAGCTAACACAATATTAGTTTTCATATATAAACGCCGTTAGTGATAACCATGGAGGTGAAGTCTCCACAGATCTGCATCGTAACAGTAGCGCCTAAAGCTGAGATGAATTATGCCTCGACTAGAAAACCGCCCGCTTGGATATTCCACAGCTTTTGATAAAGACCGCCTTCTGCAAGTAGCTCGTCGTGTGTGCCATCGGCCACTATGGCGCCTTGCTGCAGCACGATGATCCTATCCATTTTCATAATCGTGGAAAGGCGGTGGGCGATGACAATGACCGTCTTGCCTTCCATGAGAGTTGCGAGCGCATCTTGAATAAGCGCTTCTGACTCAGAGTCGAGGCTTGAGGTTGCTTCATCAAGAACAAGTATTGGTGCGTTTTTAAGAATCGCGCGGGCAATGGCTACGCGCTGGCGCTCGCCACCCGAAAGTTTAATGCCGCGTTCTCCTACAAAAGTTTCATACCCTTGCGGTAACTGAGAGATGAATTCATGACAGTGCGCTTGCTTTGCTGCTTCTATCACTTCAGCATCTGTCGCATCAAGCCTGCCGTAGCGAATATTTTCCATCAGTGTGCGGTGGAAGAGTATAGGCTCTTGCGGCACAAAGGAGATTGTTTCGCGTAAGCTGTCTTGCGTCACTTGGGCGATATTCTGCCCATCAATTTCTATGGTGCCAGACTTCACATCAAACAAGCGCAGCAAGAGCTTCGTGATGGTCGACTTCCCTGCGCCCGAGGGCCCAACAAGCGCAACCTTCTGCCCGCCGTCGATAGTGAGGTTGAAATTGTGGAGCACCCCTTTTTCAGAATGGAAGTAAAACTCAACATCTGTAAACGCAATAGCTCCCTTTTCAACTTGTAATTTTTTAGCATTTGGCGCATCTTGCACTTCATGTGGCGTCTGCAAAATCTCTACCATTTCTGAAGCGTCTGCAACTGAGTTATATATAACTCGAAACTCTCTTCCTAACCCCCAGACGTGGTTAAACAAACCAAATATGTACGCTTGGATAAGCACGATATCTCCCACTGTGAGAGCTCCTCGTTGCTGAAATATAAAAGCGGCCCATAGTAAACCAATCTGAATGATGATCGAGAGAATACCTTGGATCCCGTACATGGTAAGGTCAAAATGCCACAGCTTACGCAGTGCGGTGTGGAGTCGTGTCGAGGCGTCATGTACGCGTGCATCTTCGTACTGGGTCGCAGCAAAAAGCGCAATGGTGTTTTGGTTACCAATCGCGTCTGCTAAAGTTGCGGTGAGATTACTATCTTCTTCTACACGCTTATGGCGCAATGGTTGCTGGCGACGGATAAGGATCCACTGTGCAAAAATAAAAAGCAGCACCCATGCGAGCAATATGGATCCGAGCAACACATTACGTAGAAAAAGGACGGTAGTGATGCCAACTATGTACAATACTGCTGGCAGCACACTGGTTTGAATCGAATAGTATAAACGTTCGTAAGCATCTTTATATCGACCTACTTTACGTACGAGCGCGCCTGAAAATGAAGACGAAAAAAAATGATAGGAATGACGAATGAGGTATGCAAAAGACTCTTCGGACATTTTTTCTTGAGCACGAATGATCATGGTGAGTCCGCCGCCCATTTCCATGCGTCCGCCCACCCACCCCATAAATTGCAGGAAGGCATATACCCACAGGGGTGCAGTTATAGCCGCCGTAGCTACACCAGGATGAGTAAGTGCGTTAGTAAAATTTTTTAAATAAATAGGAGAAAGCACATACGCAGCCTGCTGTATGAATACGCCGCATATAGTAAAGATAAAGAGGCCACGATGTTGATCCGTGTATTTCCAAAATGTTTGTAGTACTGCTTTTGTATGTGTTTTTTTGCGTTTAGGTTCCATAGTCTTAAACAAATACAAAGCCAACGTAATTGGCTTTGTATTATATGAAGTTTAATTATACCACAAAATTAGGATGTATGGTATGGTTAGGTTGGAAGCCGCACTATTGCGGTAGAAGGGAGGATTGCAGACATGAGTCTGTTACTTTTTGGTAAGCTGCTAGCTGCCCTGTTTGTGTATGGTGCGCCAGTTTGGGCGCCTGGGCTACTCTTTTGCGTTCGAGATGCGCATGATAAGCACGGGCATATAGTGCTTATAAATTCCTAGCCCTGCGTTGGAGGTGTTTGATCCTCTGGCGCAGATTGAGCACCTGGCTCGTTGTTCCCCTGCCCTGCAGCGTCTTGCTGTGGGGCATTTTTCTGTCCGCCTTGGGCGGATACAGCTTCATACACCTTAGAAAGCTCGCGTGAGAGCTCTTCAGTTGCAGTTTTAATGTCGGTTGTCGCGCCAGTATCCTTCTTTTGTTCGAGCGCAGTTACTTTCTCATTAATTGTTGCTGCAAGCTCTGCCGGCACTTTTTCTTTGTTGTCTGCGAGCGCTTTGCGAGCGCTATAGATAGCCTGCTCTGCTTCATTACGCGCGGTCGCGAGTTCTACTTTTTGCTTGTCTTGCTCAGCATTACTCTCGGCATCTTTACGCATCTTTTCAATATCGGTGTCAGAGAGGCCTGAAGACGCTTCAATGCGAATTGACTGTTCTTTGTTGGTCGCCTTGTCTTTTGCTTTGACAGAGAGGATGCCGTTGGCGTCAACATCAAAGGTGACTTCAACCTGTGGGAGGCCACGTGGTGCTGGTGGGATGCCGTCGAGTACGAATCGCCCCAAGGATTTATTGTCAGAGGCCATAGCGCGCTCGCCTTGGGTGATGTGAATTTCTACCGAGGTTTGATTATCTGCGGCAGTCGAGAAAATCTGTGAGCGGCTCGTTGGGATAGTCGTATTGCGCTCAATGAGCTTGGTGGCGACCCCACCCATGGTCTCGATACCAAGCGAGAGCGGGATAACATCGAGGAGGAGCACATCGCGCACTTCGCCACCAAGGATACCGCCCTGAATCGCTGCGCCAATAGCGACCACTTCGTCGGGGTTCACGCTCATATTCGGCTTCTTGCCGAAGTACTGCTCGACTGCTGCTTGGATTGCGGGCATGCGGGTTTGGCCACCAACGAGAATCACCTCGTTAATATCTCCAACCTTAAATGGCGAGGCTTCCATCGCACGCTTCGTGATATCCATTGCGCGCTGAATGAATTCTTGTGAGAGTTCTTCGAGCTTTGCGCGCGTCATTTTCAGCAGAAGGTGGCGTGGACCCGAAGCATCTGAGGTAATGAATGGGATATTGATTTCGGTTTCAAGCGCAGTTGAAAGCTCGATCTTGGCTTTCTCTGCTGCTTCGTCGAGACGCTGGCGTGCGAGCGCATCCCCGCGCACATCGATACCACTCTCCTTTTGGAATTCGGCCGCTATCCAATCGATAATTTTTTGATCGATGTCTTTACCGCCCAAGTGTGCGTCGCCGTCGGTTGAGCGCACTTCAATCGAACCTTCGTTACCCTCGGCCATAACGACTTCGAGGACTGAAATGTCGAACGTACCGCCACCAAAGTCGAAGACGACCACTTTTTCATCCTTCTTTTTGTTAAACCCGTAGGCGAGCGCAGCTGCGGTGGGCTCGTTGATGATGCGCTTTACTTCAAGCCCTGCGATTTTACCGGCATCGCGAGTTGCAGCACGCTGTGCATCGTTAAAGTATGCGGGCACCGTGATGACCGCCTCAGTGATCGGCTCACCCAAGCGTTTCTCGGCATCAGCCTTTAGCTTCTGCAAAATCATTGCCGAGACTTCCTCAGGACGATACCACTTATCGCCCATTTGGACTTCAATACCGCCATTGTCAGACTTGCGCATTTCATACGGCACTGCGGCTTTGTCCTTCTGCACAAAGGATTCATCAAACGTGTGACCAATAAAGCGCTTGATTTGATAAATAGTATTTTTTGGGTTGGTTACCGCTTGGCGGCGCGCAATAAGGCCTACGAGGCGCTCGCCAGTTTTTGAAAGTGCTACAACACTCGGGGTCGTGCGCGCGCCTTCAGCGTTTTCCAAAATCTGTGGCTCACCGCCGCGCATGATAGCCATCGCGGAGTTGGTAGTGCCCAGGTCGATTCCAAGAATTTTTGCCATAGTGAATTAATTGTTTAATTAAGTAACAAGTTATACGTCACAAGTTTCAAACGGTATATACAGAGACTTGTGCGGGTCGGATGATTCTCTCGCCAATACTATAGCCGGAGCGCTCGACTGATTCAACAGTATGATCTTTTTCGTTCTCAGTAGTCGCTACTTCACGCAGAGCTTCGTATTTATACGGGTCGAACTTCTCCCCTGCCTTGCCAAACTGCTCGACACCCAAACTTTTGAGTCCTCCAAGCAATTGCTTAAAAATCATTGCGAGGTCTTTATTGTCTGGCGTGTGCTTGAGTGATAGTTCGAACGAATCGAGCGTTGGAAGTAGGGTTTCAATAAACTCTGCTTTTATTCTATCTTCTCGATCGGCGTAGAGTGTTGCTTCTTCTCGCTTGTAGTTGGCGAAGTCAGCGCGTGCTCGTTGCCACCCATCGAGATACTCCTGCTTTTCCTCAACCGCTTTCTTTAACTTCTCTCGCAGTTTTTTCAGTTGCTGAATCGGTGATAACTCCTCTCCATCTTCTGTTGCTTCAACGAAAGTTGCGTCATCGTCCTCCCCTTCTTCAGCAAAATCTTTATCAAATGCCTCTTCTGAACTGCTCATACGTGTGATTATTTTAGTTTTAAAATCTCCCCTGTCAAGCCAAGTGGATTGATATATCAATCCACCCCCTTCTTTCGGCCGCTACGATCTACACTGCTTGTACTGGTAGTGCTTGTACTGGTGTTTGCGTTGCGGCGAGGGTGTTGGTAGGGGTGCTTTTTGCGTGGAACAGAGATAAGTAAAAAGTGCCCAGGGTATTTTTGCTTAAGGCGAAATAGCGCACTCTGTGCATATTGCTTTTTAAACATGCGTTTGTCTAACTCTTTCTCAAGCTCAGCGACTGCTGTCTCATAGCCCGGGAGTTGGTCAAACAACCAGCGGTGGACGCGACCGATAGTATCGCGCCCCACTTTTAATTCGTCTTCGATGACGCGATGCGACTCCCCTGCGATAAGCATGCGCGCAATGATAATGCGGCGCCCAAGCATGACGCGCTCGCTCTCGGTTAACAAATCACGCAAAAATAGTTTCATTGCGTCGCGCCCATGCACAACGCTCGCTGCTGTGTAGAGCGTGTCGAGCACCTCGATGCGCTCTTTGTCACTGAGATTTCGAATGCGAACTTTCATCGCCCACTATTCTATGGCAAGTGGATTGATATATCAATCCACTTCGCAAGCACCTTTTGTTTGTGTTGAAATAAAAAGTGGCCACCGATTGCTCAGTGGCCACTTGCCGCTTGTGTGTTCAACCTGCTAAAGGTTTGAAATTACTGGTATACACATACCTCCTCGGCATATGTGCGATCCCAACAGCTTCCAGGGATCTCCTATTTGGCCACCCATAAAGATTTCTATTTCTTCGCGACTTTCAAACTGGGAGAAAGTCCCCCGGTGGACATTGGTATACCGCAGTTCTCCAAATTCTCTGGCCTTTTCATTATTCTGAAAATATTCACTCGGACCTCTCCCTCCGTAAAAGGTATCCTCTTCATAGCCAGCAGCCAGGGCAGATTTTAGAAATTGAATAACTTTTTTAGGATATGTTCCCTTGTATTGCATATACCACAAGATAATCCGCTCGCCGAAGGTGTTACTGAGTTCAAACCTACTCATGCCGCCACTATCTCCCCACTCATCTATGAAAGTGAGAAGATAAAATTCACTAAATACCTCATGGACTAAAATTTGTTTCCAGCCGGAAATAAGAGGATGATCTTTGAGTACATTTGGAGCGAGAGGATTTTTCGAAGTGTAACCTGCTGTGCGCATGTAATGTAGGAACCTACCCTGTAAATACTCAGGAGTCGGTAAGTCATCTGGCTTAATAAGGAACACGTTGCCCTCCTTTGGTTAGGTGCGTAGGCACAAAATATATCAGCGTACACCAAAAAAACAAGCGTACTCAGGCGATTGCATACAAAAACGCCGCTTTGTGAGCGACATTTTCGGGAGTGTTTAAAGGGTTAACGCTTCGACCACTGCTTGCGCTTACGAGCTTTGACGAGGCCTGGCTTGCGGCGCTCTTTGGCGCGCTGGTCGCGCTTGAGGAAGCCTTCCTTCTTAAGTGGTGAGCGCAGCTCGCGATCATACTCAACGAGTGCACGTGAGATAGCGTGACGTACGGCGACTGCCTGGCCTGCGATACCGCCGCCATTCACCACTACCGTAACAGTAAACTGAGTAGGGAGAGTAACCTTCAAAAAAGGCTCGAGTGCTGTCACGCGCAATGGCTCGGTTACAAAATAGTTGTTGATGTCCTTGTCATTCACAACAACAGCAGTCTTGCTTGACGGGGTGATGCGCGCGCGGGCAACAGCAGTCTTGCGTCGGCCAACAGCCTCGATATAACGGTCTTCTTTTGTCTTTGTAGTAGTAGCCATAACGTTTATTTTTCGATCGTAAGCATCTTCATGCGCTGTTTCTGAAGCTTGTTCTTTGGCAACATGCCGAGAACCGCCTTGCGGATAGCCTCCTCCTGACCCTTACGCGCTGTGAGCATAGCATAGTTCTCTACTTTTTGCCCGTCTGGGTAGCCCGAGTAACGAATATACTCTTTGTCCTGCTTTTTGTTGCCAGAGAGAGCCACGCGAGAAGCGTTGATGATTTTGACACCATCCTGTGCCACCACATTCTTTGCAAATGTAGCGCTATTCTTACCAAGCAATGCCTTCGCGGCTGCGCTTGCTACTCGACCAAGTGTTTTGTCTGCTGCGTCAATCGTTATCATAAGCCTATACGAATTCAATTATTGCCATTGGGGAGGCGTCACCCTTACGTGGCCCCATCTTGACGATGCGGAGGTACCCCCCATTACGACCGCTGTAATTCTCAGCTGTCTTAATGAGTTTGTTTGCGGTTGAAACATCACCAAGTTCTGCAATGAGAGCACGGCGGTTAGCGAGGGTGTCCTTTTTTGCACGGGTAAGAAGCTTCTCCACCATTGGGCGGACCTCCTTTGCCTTTGCTTCGGTCGTTTTCATGCGACCTTCGAGCACCAACGAGCGCGCGAGTGAGCGCATAAGCGCGTTTCGCTCGTCCGTCTTTCGCCCAAACTTTCTGTTTACATTACCGTGTCTCATGTTTGTTTCTTTTTATATCGAACTGGCAAGCTATTTCAGCACTATACCGAAGTTTGCGAGTGCGCGCTTGATTTCCTGGATTGCCTTTGGACCCAAGCCATCGATCTCCAAGAGATCCTCCTCCTTCTTGCGTGCGAGGCCTCCCACTGTGCGGATGTTTGCCTTCTCGAGTGCAGAGACCGTGCGGCTTGAAAGGTCAAGATCTTCGATGCGCGTCTTCATAGCCTCTGACGAAGCTTCAAGTGAGTTACCGTTTGATGAAGCAACTTCAGCAACCGGAGCACTTTGCGACATGCTGAGATCTTCCTCTTCGCGGAAGCCGACCACCGCTTTAAGTTGAGTGATCATAACTTCGATCGACTGCTCGAGTGCAGTGCGAGGGCTAATGGTGCCGTCGGTCTCGATGCTGAGGCGCAAACGGTTAAAGTCAGTGCGATCACCAACGCGCATGTTCTCTACTTCATAGTTAGCGCGGCGGATCGGAGAGAATGCTGCATCAAGTGAGATTTCGCCAATCTCAACACGATCTTTCTTAAGCGCTTCGCGTGGGACGTAGCCGAGGCCTCGCTCAACACGGAACTCTGCTTCGATTTTCGTATTGTCCGTAAGTTCGCAGATGTAGGAGTTTGGATTCAGCAAGCGCACCTGCCCCGGTAGTGTTAGATCTGCGCCAGAAACTTTTTTCGGGCCCTTAACAGAGAGCGTCACGGTTTGTGCCTCTGAAGTAAGCACCTCAAAGCGCAGTTTTTTCAGATTAAGTAAAATAGTGACCACATCCTCACGAACACCATCCATCGTTGAGAACTCATGTTCAACCCCGTCGATCTTAACCGAAGTGATAGCAGCACCCGGTAGTGATGAAAGGATAATGCGGCGAAGACTGTTGCCGAGCGTGTGACCATAGCCGGGGTACAGCCCGTCTATTTCATAGGTGCCTGCGTACTCCTCTTCCGAGACGACGCGTGGCTTACTTGGTAGTGCTATAGAATACTCCATCATAACTCAATCGTTGTATTACTTGATTAATAAATCCACCAATAATTTAGCGGCTATAAAATTGGATAATAACAGGCGCGCTGAATGGCAACTCGGTCGTTGCAACAGTCGGCTCGCTTGCTACTTTGACACTCATACCCCCCTCTTCAAGGGTCATCCACTGTGGGGTAGTGAGTTCGGCTACTTGCTCAGCGCGGGTGGTAAACAGAGGTGAGGTGCGGCTTTCAGGACGGATCGAGACAGTATCGCCTACGGCAACACGGTGTGACGGGATGGTCATGCGCTTGCCATTTACCATGACGTGGCCGTGTGAGACCAGTTGGCGAGCAGCGCGACGGGTGCGTACAAAACCTGCGCGATAGACAACATTGTCGAGGCGTGCCTCTAGGCGGTTCATGAGGCTAGCTGCGCTATCACCGCCCTTGTCCATGGCTTCAAATACATAGCGACTAAATTGGCTTTCCGAAAGACCATAGGTAAAGCGAGCCTTTTGCTTTTCAATAAGCTGTGCGCCGAAGTCACTGCCGCCACGCTTGCCACCACGCTTGCGCGGAGCATTTTCCATAGCAAGTTGAAACTTCTGCGTTTGGCACTTTTCAAATACCGCAGATCCCAGGCGCTTACAAATTTTATATTTTGGTCCAATTATCATAGTCGTTTCAAAAGATTATACGCGGCGAGGCTTTGGTGGGCGTGGGCCATTGTGTGGTACTGGAGTCATATCCTTAATACCGCCAATGCCAATACCTTTGGTGATGAATGCACGGATAGCAGACTCGCGACCGGCACCTACGCCAGCGACGACCACAGACACCTCTTTGATGCCCATAGCAGTTGCCTTGTCAGCTAAGAGTTCGCCTACCTTTGCAGCTGCAAAAGGGGTACCCTTCTTAGCACCAGCAAAACCAAGACTACCACTGGATGACCAAGCGACGACGTTGCCGCGCTCATCAGCAAGAGAGACCTTGGTGTTGTTGTAGGTTGCTTCCACATACAAACGACCCGTATCAAGTTTGCGCTTGACGGCCTTGCTTGCGCTGGCGCGAGAACCCGCGCCTGCCTCACCTCCTTTTTTTACAATGCGTTTCTTACCCATAGGAATGCAGTATTATATACAACAAATTTTAAGTCTTTTCAACCTTACGGCGGCCCGAGCCCATCGTCTTGCGCACATTGCCACGGACGGTGCGCGAGTTGGTCTTCGTGCGCTGGCCACGTACCGGAAGGTGACGAGCATGGCGGTTACCGCGGTATGAGCCAATATCCTTCAAGCGCTTAACATTATTTGCAACCTCGCGCTTGAGATCGCCCTCGAGTTTAATAGTTTCGATAATAGCGCGCAGCTTATTCTCCTCCTCCGCACTCAGGTCGTCAGCACGCTTGGTAGCATCAACTTTTGCTTCTTCGCAAATGGTGCGTGCGCGAGATACGCCAATACCATAGAGCGCCGTAAGCGCGTATGGAAGTCGTTTATTTGGGAGTGTAATACCTGAAATTCTCATATTGAAAGTTATCCTTGGCGTTGTTTGTGGCGAGGCTTCTTAGCGCAAATAACATATACACGCCCCTTACGACGAAGCAGCTTGCAAGAATTACAGCGTGGTTTGATAGATGCTTTGACGTGCATAATGTTTAGAGTCTGCGGGTGATACGCCCTTTGCCACCGTACGGGTCGAGTTTGATAAGCACCTTGTCCCCCACCAACACCTTGATGCGGTGGAGTCGCATCTTACCCGCAAGATACGTCAAAATGACCTCTCCGGATTCGAGCGATACGCGAAACTGCGTATTAGGCAGAGCCTCTTCTACGATGCCCTGAACTTCTTGTGCGTCACTCTCCATTACTGGCACCACGAATAATAGCAGAAGCTACTCTCGCGGTCAAATGAGGGCCTTATTTGGTAAGGGTAATGGTGACTTTGGCCGGGTCGGTAGGTAGGGTTTTGCGCCAAAATGGTCGAGTATTCTCTGAGCAAGGCTCTTCCTTACTGCACGTGATGGTTGCTGAGAAGTTCTTTAAAATGGTCTCAAACTCGCTTTTTTGGCTTCCTAAAAGGGCTTTTTGGAGCGCTCCCGCATCCACATTCCAGACGAGGACTGGATTTCCTGCTACTGAGAGTGCCAAGGGGCCTGTATTAGTTGAGGAGGCGCTCGCAAGGGAGATTTGGAGCACACCCACCTCTTTAAAGTGTATCGGCTCGCCTTGATAGTCGCTCGCCGCCTGCTTAGCGAGCATAAATGCCAAATCATCAGTCTTAATAATAGCGAGCGTAGCGGTCACCCCCTGCGAAAGAGTGATCGTGTTATTCGGGCCTGATGTCTGATTAATGCTGGTGTACGTAATACTCAAAGATCCATTCACTGCCATATAACCTTCTGGCACCTGTGAGGTAGCAACAGAGCGGATATTTTGGTCGAGCTCCTTTTTAAGCGTATCTTGCGCAGTAGCTAGATCAGCGGGAGAAACAGCTGGCTCATCACCCACAAAGCCGCCGCTCATGGGGCCTTGCGACTGCACTAAGAATTTGGTGTAGCGGGCATCACCCTTGAAGCCCAAGACATGCAACGTGATAGCCTCGGTCGTGTTCCCACTTTCTCCTGGTTTATCGGCGTAAACCGAGACGGTAGTGGAACTTGGCGTAAGGGTGCCACCACTCCCCTTTTTAGCTCCTGGCACCGTTATTGCAGTTTTAATGCGATATATTTTGCCATCATCGGTAGTAAGGCGGGTGTTGGCGGTGAGGGCTTGTGGAGCAGTGCTGTAATTATTGGAAATAGTGACCACGCCAGTAGCAGCACGAGATACATGCTGTGTACCGTTAGCCGCAACACTGGTTGATGCGGTTTGAGAAGCTGTAAGAGTTTTATAGAGCAGTGTGCCAGTAGGACCGTTTGGATACGCGGTAATCTGCTGCACGCTGGTGATACTTACAGATTTAGGGTTCACGCTCACCGTGGCTGACTGAAAGACGGTCGAGAGAAGCACTCCTGCAACGGCGCATACCAAAATAACTAACACCACCCATATCCAGCCGCTTGAGCGGCGCTTTGGAGGAAGCGGGACACGGGGTGGCGGGCCTTGCCGGTTACTCGGCAGCGGCTCGTCGTATGAAGGGGTGCGATTAGAAGATGGTAGTGGAATATTGCGTATAGAACGATCAGTCGGCATATGAGTACTATAGCACTGATGCTACGAGCGGTGTTGCGCATTATGCACAAACAAGGTTTCAAGCATGAGTGGGACATCATGGGTTGTGGGATGCACAAGCACGTGTGGTTCAAGATGTCGGGCTTTGAGTGTGCGCACGGTGCCTCCAGGAGTAAATAGGGTGGTATCAACATGGCGGCTCAGTGCTCGGGCGAGCCAATCCCCAGCATGATGTGCATTAATAATGATGAGGTGTGGTACCTTCCCACCTTCCGGAAGCAAATCATGCGCCACGGTGTTAAACATATCGGCAAAATGCTTTGCAGAAGCATTAAGCGGCTCTATAAACGGGTGTGCGTTATGCAGATGAGTGACCTTTAGCGCTGAGTCTGCTTCAGATGCGGTTAAATTGCCATGGCTGGCGAGTGTACGCAGCACCGTGCGATGCCCCAAAGGCATTGTTGCCCGCCCTAAAATACTCCCCTGGTCAGCAAGCAGCAATTCAATGATCTCACCCGTCATGTTGGCGATGAGGATAGGGTCTTGCGATATATATTGCCCACCATGCGCAACGGCACGACCAAAGGGGTGGTATGAAATTGTCTCTGGGTCGATGCGAGTAGCTATGCGACGGTGCAATAGGTCCATGAGTGCTTGGTCAAATTCCCAGCGTAGTTTTTGATCACTGCGGACAAGCGAAGACCAGGGTGCATGCAAAAAAACGAGCGCGCTGGATAACTCTCCTGCTTCAGGATGCTCGGCGTTATTACGCGCATATACTGCTGTTTCTGAGGTATGTGTTAAGGCTTCTTCAAGCGCCTTGTCGAGTGAATGTGCGAGCGCTGTGGCATCAACAGCGGTCATGAGTGGTACGTGCACACGCTTTTCGCCAAATAGTTTCGGCTCTTCTCTGGCAGAGATGTGTGCTAAGCCGGTCGCGACACTCCCGTTTTCAACATCAATAATGAGAAAGGTTTTACCCCTATCCTCTTTGTGTGGTGTACTGCGCGAAAAGAGCGCCATATAACCAGTAGTATACCGCACTGTGCTTAGACTTCGCAGCAGTTATTCAAGTACGGCGCGAATTCTGCGAATGCCAGCGGAAACTGCCTCCTCTTTCTGAATTTTAAACGCGCCTGACTGCGAAAGTTCGCCGGTGTGCGTGACGTGGGGGCCGCCACAAAATTCAATAGAATAGACCTGGTCGAGGTGCGGATCCTCCTCAGTAGCATTTTTGGGGCCTACGGAGTATACCGAAACGCGGTCAGGATACTTCGCGCCAAACTCGTGCTCAGCACCGAGCTTTTCGGCGTCCTCCTTCGCCATTTCTGAGCGGATAACAGGCAAATCTTCCTTAATTTTTTCGTTCACGATGCGCTCCACCTCGCGCTTTTGCTCTTCGGTCATCTTCTCCGGCCAAGAAAAGTCGATGCGCAAGCGCTCTTGGGTAATATTTGAGCCGCGCTGCTTTACCCCAGGGCCCAACACAATTTGGAGCGCCTTCAAGAGCAGGTGGTGTGCGGTGTGGAGGCGTGTCGTCTTTTCAGAGGTATCAGCTAACCCTCCTTTAAATTTTTGCTCACTCCCTGCGCGCGAGAGGTCTTGGTGTTGTTTTAGGAGTTCTTTGAAGCCTTCGGTATCAATCTGTTTAATACCGCGCTCCCCCGCCTCTTCAATAATAAGTTCCAGTGGAAAGCCGTAGGTGGTGACGAGTTGGAAGGCGTCTTTGGCAGAGATAGAACCATCAGTCGCAAAGCGGCTAAATTCTTTCATGCCACGTGCGAGCGTTTCGCGGAATTTCTCTTCTTCAGCACGAATAGCATCTTCATGATTAACAGAAAGCTCGGGGTAATGATGCTGATATTCATGTGCGACTACTCCATATACGGAAGCGAGCGTGCCCGCAGGAAAATTCAATTTATCAGCGTAGCGTACTGAGCGGCGAATTAGGCGGCGCAAGAAGTAGCCGCGGTCAGCATTAGAGGGTAGTACGCCATCGGCCATGAGGAACGAGGCAGAGCGCATATGGTCGGCGATGACGCGATAGGCTGCAGTGATTTTCGCGTCACTACCATACTCAAACTCGGTGTGCTTCTGGAGCTCACTAATGATGCGCCAAAGAGGCCCAACAAGGAAAATATCTGATGAGTTTTCAGACACGGCCGCAATGCGCTCCAAACCGCCGCCAAAGTCGACGTTAAGCTTGGGGAGCAGACCAAAGTAGCCGTCAGGCTTTTTGATGTACTGCATGAAGACCGAGTTGCCGATTTCAAGAAAGCGGCCGCAGTCACAGTTCGGGTGGCAGTGCTCGCCCCACTTGGGGTCATGCTCAACATCGGTAAATTCGTAAAAGACTTCAGAGTCGGGGCCACCTGGCTCACCCACCGGCATGTTTTCGGGCACGCCAGCTCTGCTCCACCAATTCTTCTTCGCATCATAGTAGAAGATGCGCCCTCCTCGCATTCCTTTTATATAGCCATCCTCCTCTGAGCCAATCTCGACGACTTTTGCATCAACGCCAGCCTCAGTAAACAGCTGCTCCCAAATGCCAGCAGCTTCAGCATCCTTTGGAATCGCATTTTTTTCATCACCAATAAAGGCGGTGACATAGAGACGCTTAGGATCAAGACCAATCTCTTGGGTAAGGAAAGTAAAAAACCACGGCAACTGCTCGCGCTTAAAGTAGTCGCCCAACGACCAATTGCCGAGCATTTCAAAAAAAGTCGTGTGGCGATTGTCCCCCACCTCTTCGATATCGCCGGAGCGAAAACACTTTTGTGAGTCAGCGAGGCGCGAACCCGCAGGATGATTTTTACCCAAAAGATATGGGACAAGTGGCTGCATACCCGAGCCAGTAAAAAGAGTGGTCGGGTCATTCTCAGGCACGAGGCTTGAGCTTGGAATTATCGTGTGCCCCCGCTCTTTGCAAAACGCCAAATACTTTGCCCGCACCTCATTGAGTTCCATGTAAATAAAGTACCGTCCTTTTATATAAAAGAAAAGCCCGCCGAACCATTGGTTCGGCGGGAAGTCTTGACTCTAACTTAGGCAGCTTTTGACTCGTCCTCCTGTTCGAACGCCTCGATGTTACCCAACTCTGTGGGGTGCCGAGAGCGAAGCCGGCGTGTACGCCTGCCTGCGTTCACGTGGTTCAGCAGCAGCAGGTATAGCATCTGCTTGGCCTGGCCCGAAGAACCCGTGAGTTGCATTACGTGTTGGTCCGTAGTGACAGGAAACGCCTTGATCTTCTTGCGAAGATCTGTTGGTATTACCAACTTCTTCTCGGCATCGTCTGGCCAGAAATCGTAATGGTCGGAGAGAAACTTTGCCAACACCAGGAGGAAGGTACCACGCAAGTGTACTGCACCCTCCCGATATTGAACCCTGCGGATTCCCCAGCACTCGTCGACAAGCTCCCAAAAGACCTTAACGTTGCTCTGCATTGCCATGACGCCGAAGACATCATGGACACGATTGAGCGCAGGGACCAGCTGAGTAATGCTGGTGCTTTGCGCCGGCGCCTTGTGAGTGTGGAGCATTCCCGCTACCTTGAGAAACACCAAGGCAGTGATAAGCTCTCCTCGAGCCATACGTTGACCCCATTGGACGCGGCCCTTGAGAGGCACGTTGTTGTCTGTCTGGGTCAATCCGTACAGTACTCGCAGCGCCGAGCTTTCGTCGCGCATGTTGCGCAACAGAATGTTCGGAGACACCTTCAGGCGTGTGCTGTTGAGGATCCGAAAGCGATCACGTTCCCACATCTTGGTTGTATCGAAGTGGATTGTTGCACCAAGACGCACATCCTTTCCGGGGTTTGTGGCCCTGAAGTGGATGGCTGTTGTGACTCGTTGCAGACCGTCGACGATATAGACATCATCGTGGAGAAGAATGTCATGACCGTCTTCGGAAAATCGCTGGCCTCGCATCCCCAGCTCGATATCTGGTAGTGCCTCCAGGTTTGTTAAGGCGTCCAGAATGCTTGCCTGCCCCTGAAGAGGTTGCGCTTCTCGCTGGTAGTCATCTACCTTCAGGTGCTGAAGGCAGATTGGGTCGACGACACCACGCAGCACAATTTTTTTGTCACTGCCGGAGCCAATCTCATCGAGAGCGGCGTTGATGATTCGGATAGACACGTTACTATTCGGCATTTGTCCGTTTCCTTTGAACTGGACTGTGAAGAACTACGGAAGCGGTTGGTCCTAAAACCCCTTATGTTCCGTGACGAGCTTTAAAGCGACGCCGTAAAAACATTAAATCATTTATGTAATTTGTCAATATTTTACATCGGGGTTACTATCTGCTAATACCAGTCCATCTATGGGAGTAAAAAAGCAAAAAGCGAGCGCTTGGGGGTTTGACCTCAACAACATAGATCCTAAGGTTCGTCCACAGGACGACTTTTACCGCTATGCTAATGGCGGCTGGATTAAGCGCAATTCCATCCCCCCCGAAGAGTCCCGCTGGGGCTCGTTCAATATTTTGCGTTTTAACACCGAAGAGCAGCTTCACGTGCTCGTGCTTGACATTTTAGGGAAAAACTCGTCTCGCCGTTCTGGCGGATCGCACAAAGCTGGCTCGCATGAGCAGCTCATTGCCGACACCTACCGCTCGGCGCTCGATCAAAAGCGCCGCAACGCCCTCGGGATGAAGCCGCTACTCCCGACGCTTAAGCAGATTCGGGACGTTTCATCTTTTAATGAGTTCGTTTCAGTCATGACCGCGATGCACCGCATGGGAGTGAGCGTCCCGTGGGAGTTTTATCTCGACCAAGATTCAAAGAACAGTTCGCGCTATCTCTTGCACCTTACCCAAGATGGTATCGGCATGCCTGAGCGTGAGTATTATCTGAGTGACGCGCCTGAACATACGCGTGTACGCGACGCCTACATCATTCATATTGAAAAGATTTTAAAGCTCGCGCGTTACTCTCCTGCTAAGGCAAAAGAGGCACGCGAAGTGGTGATGAGGATCGAAACAAAGCTCGCACAGTTCTCGATGAAAAAGGAGGACGCACGCGACACCGAAAAGACGTACAACAAGTACACCGTCGCAAAGCTCCAAAAAGAGTCACCAGAGATTGACTGGAAGCGCTACTTCAAAGGCCTGGGCGCTGGTGAGCTTAAGGAGGTGAATGTTGGCCAGCCAGAGTTTTTCAAAAAGGTCACCAAACTCCTTGCTGCGCTCCCCCTTCAGGAATGGAAGCAATATTTAGAGTGGCACGCTATTAATGAGCACGCGGGGCTCCTGTCCGAACCATTTGTACAAGAGAATTGGGATTTTTATAGCAAGACGCTCACCGGTGCGAAGCAAATGCGCGCACCATGGCGCCGCGCCTTGGGTGCGGTCAATGGTATGGTGGGCGAGGCGCTTGGTAAGAAATATGTCGAGAAGCATTTTACTCGCGAAGCAAAGCGCCGCATGGACGCGCTCGTTGACGACCTATTTGAGGCATACGAGATTCGCATCAAAAACCTCGACTGGATGTCGCCTAAGACCAAAAAGCAGGCAGTGGCCAAGCTTCACGCGATGAATCGAAAGATTGGCTACCCCAAGAAGTTCGAGACCTACAAGGGACTCATCATTCGTCCCGACGACTTTTTTGGCAACGCGTTGCGCTCATATGAGTTTTATCACAAGAAGGCCATGCGCCAGCTCAGCCGCCCCGTTGATCGCAATGAGTGGCTCATGTCACCACAGACGGTCAACGCCTATCACCAATTTAATCTCAATGAGATAGTCTTTCCTGCCGCTATTCTGCAGCCACCATTTTTCTTTGTCGACGGTGACGATGCGGTCAACTATGGCGCTATCGGCTCGGTCATTGGACACGAAATTAGCCACGGCTTTGACGACCAAGGCTCAAAGTTTAATGCCAAGGGCAACATGCTTCCCTGGTGGACACCGCAAGATAGGAAGCGCTTTGAAAAGAAAGCCGATGTCTTGGTAAAGCAGTTTAATGCCTACAAAGTGGCCGACGGTGTTTCAGTCAACGGTAAGCTCACACTCGGCGAGAATATCGCCGACCTCGCGGGCTTAGCTATAGCGTTTGATGCGCTCCAAATTCGACTCAAGAAGACGGGCCGCAAAGTTATAGACGGCTTCACGCCGGAGCAGCGATTCTTTTTGGGTGCTGCACAGTGTGAGCAAAGTATCGCTCGTCCTGAAATTGAAAAGATGTTGGCTATGGTCGATGCACACTCGCCAGACCAATTCCGCGTCAACGGCCCTGCTTCTAATCTCGAGCCCTTCTACGCAGCCTTCAATGTCCAAAAAGGCGACGCCCTCTACCGCGACCCCTCCAAACGAGCCAAAATTTGGTAGGCATACCACTATTGACATAGTGGTATTTATATGTAATAATCTAAATGGGTAATCGTACCCTCTCAACAAGGAGATGCGTCAATGTCGAGTTTAGAAGCCATCCTCGACGAGGAGGCCTCGGCAAATAAACCAGCAATGGTACTACACAGAGGTACCGTCTGGTCCGGAGCGATCGTTAAGATCAAAATTCCTGAACGGGCCCAGCCGGGTTCATACCCTGAGGGCAACGAACAGATTCCATTTTGGAGGTTCGGTTATAACGTTCCGGGAGGTGTCGTCAACCTTTTCTTGCACAGCGATTACGATTACCGCGGCAGGACAATTGTTGTTTCCGCCGCTGTTATGCGCAAGGATCTCGAGGACGGCCGTTCATTCTTCCACCTCGATCTTACTCCGGCAGAAGATGGGGTCGTTGAAACTCACCGTATGACAATAGTGTCGAGACGGGAGGTTGGATCTCTCGACGGCAGTATTGCTTTCGAGACCCCTGCCCCCCTAGCTGGCGTGATTGTATTCTCTGAGCCCGGTTCAAAGCTCAGCACAAAAGGAGCCGAGCCTGTAGCGAGGGAGAAATCGACCGACTCTATGCTGGAGCGTCTTACCTCTCAGGGATGGGTAGTAGGTCGTGATGAAGGACATAAAGTTCACCTGTTCAAGGAAACCCAAAGGGGTCGAAAAACGATGGAATACTATCGTCCAAAGAAAAAGAAGTAGAACAATCAGTCCTGAAAGGACATGTGCGGACAGAGCCGACCCAGCGTGGTCGGCTCCTTTCTTTTACCTCCAATCAATTGGTTTTTTGGAGTACGAGGTGAGATAGGTGTTGGCTTTTGAGAAGTGTTTGTTGCCAAAAAAGCCGTTATAGGCTGAAAGGGGTGACGGATGGGCTGACTCCAGCACGAGGTGTTTAGTGCGATCGATATGCTCCCCTTTTCGCTTTGCGTAATTACCCCAGAGCATAAAGACGAGATGTTTGCGCTGGCTCGAGAGTGCTGCAATTGCCGCGTCAGTAAACTCTTCCCACCCCTTCCCTTGGTGCGAGCCGGCCGTATGCGCTTTGACGGTGAGCGTTGCGTTTAACAGCAGCACGCCCTGCTTAGCCCAGCGGCTCAGGTCGCCAGACCTGGCCAGTTCTTCAAACGGTATGCCGCAGTCGTTTGATATCTCTTTGTAAATATTGATGAGTGAGGGTGGTAGTGCTACGCCGTCGCTAACTGAAAAGCACAGCCCATTAGCTTGGCGTGGGCCGTGGTAGGGGTCTTGGCCAAGTATCACGACTTCGACTTTCTCGAATGGGCACAGATCAAACGCTTTAAAAATATTCGCTGGCGGGGGGTATACGGTGCTCGTGGTGTATGCCTTGCGTACAAACGACGTTAAATCACCAAAATAGGACTTTTCAAACTCCGGCGAGAGATGCGACTTCCACGACTCTTCAATTTTCACTTCCATACCCGCGCTTCTTTTGCTTCCCTACTGTCAGAACTTTTTTATCGAGCACTGCGCTACCATCGTTTGAAAAATGAAACGACGCCTGAAGTATATCGCCCGCGAGCACCTGCGGGAGCCAGTACTCATCATCTACCCACATCTGTTCGTATGGGATTTTATCTATCGGATACCACGCCGGGGCCATCTCTTCGCTTTCAGCAGGTTCACCTTGCCATTGAGTAGCAAGAAAGACACTTCCCAAAATCCCCCAGTCGGGCTTCCCATCAAATGAAAACGCAATGGTAGCCACATGCTCCATGTCATCTTCGGCAACTTCAACACCAATTTCTTCGCGAGCTTCACGCGCCGCTGCTTCTAGTACTGTCTCGCCATCCTCGATTTTGCCACCGGTGCCATTGAGCTTCCCTTCGCCAAATCCACGCTTTTTCATTGCGAGGCAAATTTCTTTGGTGTCGTCTTTTAGTAAAAATAAAAGCGTGACGTGCTTCATACGCTGATTATAGGGCGCCCTCGCCACGCAGCAATTCGAGCTTTTTGGTATAGCCGCCGCGATTATAGCCTGAGGCCTTACCATCCGAGCGCACGACGCGGTGGCATGGGATATTGGGGCGATAGTTGTGCCGCATATACATGCCCACCGCACGAGCTGCTTTTGGGTTGCCCGCTTTAGCGGCGACCTCTTTGTAGGTCATGGTTTTACCTTTCGGGATTTTAGCAACGACCGCATACACGCGTTTTGCAAACGTGCTTTCAAACACGCGCCCTGCATGCGTGGGTTTAGAAAAGCTGGCCGTTTTGTGCGTCTTCTTTTGCATGGTTTTTCACTCGTGTCGATATTTTAGTAAGCGGATTGCTGGGGGCAGAAATAGTCGGAGCACTTGGTGCCGCCGATTTATTTTTTTGGTATTTCGCGAGCACCGTACCCACCGCCTCACGATAGGTACAGTAATCACAATCACTTGCAGGTTTTGGTAGCGAGACATCATCAAGACAGTCTTTTAGATTGAAAAGAGTTTTCTCTACCCACTCGGTCGAGCCCGTGTAGGAAATAAGCGTTACATCAAACTCAAGCTTTGCATCAAATGCCTCTCTATCTTTGCTAGCATTAGCATACACAAAGTAGCCTGTGTCACTCACCGTAAAGCCGCGTTGCCGCAAGAGCCACTGATAAATCTCCATTTGGCGTTTATAGCCATCGTGCCAGTCTTGGTCGAGACTCTCAATTTTTGCATCCTTGCTCGTCGATTTGTAGTCCACGACGATAAGCTCCCCTTCTGGGTTTATCCACACATCGTCGACTGCACCTGCAACCGTAAAGCCGGTAGGTTCGTGAAAAAATTCCACACCTTTGAAATTCTCACGCCACACATCGATGTCTTTATGCATAAACGGTATCGCATCAATGCCGTAGGTATCAAACAGCGGATGTTTAGAGGCTGCGGCGCGATGGGTGTCGAACTCTTTTTTAAGTAATGCGTCAACCGCACTGTTGAGATTAAACGGGAAGCCGGGCGGTCGAGCAACACCGAGCTTATTATCGATATAAAAACAGCGTGGGCACTCTATAAAGAGTGCGATTTTAGAGCGTGAGAGTCGAAAGCGTGGACCTCCATAATTCCAATCAGGGTTGCGGTGCGGTTTATAGTACTGACTCATGAGAGCTATTGTAGCCCAAAGCAGTCATCTCGCCTATTTCTGAGTCCTTTTGCGTGGTTTTTTAGGCCCCCACCCCACAACAATCCAATGTTCAATGCGAGCAAAAAATGAAAATATCAAAAGGCTTATGATTGTTGCGGCTATCGCCAATATATAGAGATTATAGGCGCACGCCATACCAATAGCAGCGACCACCCATACCCCTGAGGCTGTTGTTATCTCAACCGAATACTCGCCGCCACCCATTTTAGGGATAGCGGCGAGTCCGGTTCCGATAAAGCCGATGCCGATAATAACCGACGCAGCTATTTGGAGAGGATTCACACCTGCAAATGCAGCAAATTGATAGGCAGCTAGAGTGCTCAAAAGCGTAAAGAGACATGACCCGAGCGACACGAGCGCATAGGTACGCATACCCGCATGCTTGCCTGCCATAGAGCGATCAATACCTACCAGCGCACCCAGGAGCGCTGCCAAGACAAGGCTTGCAAGCAGATGTAACTCTACAGAGCTTTCAAGAACAGAGGGCATTGCCCCTCATAGTACATGCTTATACTACTGCGCAGTGAAGGTTGTCCACACTTGTGCGCCTGAAGCATCAGTCAGTGGCTTTTCGTCCTTGATAGAGAAGAGCTTGTCACCATTGTCAGCTACTTCCGTTACGAAGTACGTCTGTCCAGAGACGGTTGCACGCATAAGCGGTACTGCAGCTGCGGTGTCGCCGCTGAAGAAAAGACCCGCACCAAGAATGTTGCCTGGCTTACCTCCGCGTGATTCATACACCACGACCCAGGTTGGTTGTGAAAGTGAGAGGCCCGTTACTGCAACTGAATCGCCTGCAGGTTGTGCAACAGTAGTGAACGAAGCATTAGCTACGGTTGGAGATGCGGTTACAGCAGGAGTAGTTGCAATGGTCTCACCTGTTCCCTCTGCAGGCTGCTGTGCTGCAGGAGTATCACCTGCTTCTTTTTGCACGTTCGCAGTTTCAGCAGTGCTACTTGCGCTTGAAGAAACCGTCTCATCACGATGACGAAGTGCAGTAATACCCCATACAACGAGCGCAAGGATGATAACAACTCCCACGATAATACCTATAACGCGACCACCCGACTCGTTACCGGCAGGAGGAGTCGACTGCTTTGCTTGTGGTTGTGCATTGCGCTGTGCTCCTGAAGGCTGAGACCACGTAAGTCCAGGCTTCTGGTCTTGTGGTTTTTGATTCGATTGCTGATTATCGGCCATACGATAAAACTATAAATGATAAAAAACGAACACCTTTATCATATAGCTTTTCCGGGTATGCACAATGCCCCAACTTCTTCCAACACCGCATCTGCACGCTTGCCACGCACTCCTATCGATGCTAATGAACGCGTGTCATGCGGTAGCTGTTGGCATAGTACCTTTTTTTGGCTTAATAAAGCCGTTTTTTCTCCATGGGAGAGCGTAGTGAGAGCGGTAATAGGATATAACTGCGCCATATGGATACGATCATGTAAATTATTTTTTTCAGGATACTCCCAACTCAGGAGCTCCAAACCGACACAACTGGCATACCGAATAGCAACATCAGTAAATTTTGTATTGGTGATCACCATGCCCTGCACAGGATTATGCGGTGACTTTTTTTGCAAATCTTCAATGCGTGCTTGTACATACAGGACAGTTTTCAAATCAGTTTTGAATCCTGCATTATTGTGAAATTTTGCTTCAATATAGGTTTTGGTGCGGTCACGGGTGAGCACCACATCTACTTCATGTTCTACGCACCCTCCTTGGACTACCTGATCTATTTCTGCTTTGAGTCCTTCCGCGCGAAACAGTTCTGCTAAATACGCTTCAAACGGGAAACCAGAAGGTCCAAAATCCAAGATGGCGCGTTTGAGTGAATAGCGCGCCGCTGTAGAGCGTCGGTGATCACGCAATTGTGCGAATGCCTTGCGATAAATTTGGGCAGTGGTAATGCCGTTATACAACTCTTTGCCTATACGCGTCGTTATTTCTTCAGCCACGAGATCACTTGCACCGGCGCGCTCCAGAGAGTGTTGGAGTTTTTGCGGATCAAATGGCTCAGCGGTACCGTCCGATTTAATGATGCGTAGCGTCATGGAGTGCTTTCAACGACCGTAAAAGGTATAGAGGTGGTATTAATTTTGACTGCAGCGAGACTTCCTGCGTGCGCAGCGGTATAGGATATTGCAAACGGCATGGGTTGCGAACCTTCTACACATGAATGCCCGGTGCGAGAAGTAGTAAATTCAAGGGATAGCCGAGCAGGGACTTCAGTGGTTGCTGCAATACTGGTGGCAACCTCTTCGCATGCAGATACGGCAAGGGTACCAGAAAACTTTTCGGTCGTGCCTAAAGTAGCATGTGTAATAACGATAGGAGTACGAGATACACTGTGGGTGACTGTGGGCGTGTTCGCTGCTATCCACCAGGCTCCCATGAGTGCTACCAACATACACACGAGAGCCAGCGTCCCTCTCTTCTTTTGCATATCTGTAGTATAGAGCCCCTTGCGACGAATACGGTTGTGTTATCAACAATTATTGCAACTGAGCGGTATCAATGACACCGCCACCCACACAGCGCAGACCCACCCCATCCTCGCGGTACATCACTAAGGATTGTCCGACCGGAACATAGTGCGGCTGTGCCAGCTCAACAATGGCGCCAGTAGGTGTCTTGGTAAGGGTTGCTTTGATGAGCGGTTGTCGATAACGAAAGCGAACCAGGTATGAGCCATCAGATACTTCCCCTATCCAATTTGTGCTAAGGAGGGTAAGCACGGTTTTTGAAGCATGCGCAGGAAACTGCTGGGGAGAGACAGTGATGGTGTTGTGTGCCGTATCTTTAGCAATAACATACTGTGCAGTAGTGTGAGGCGTGTGCGGGTTGAGAAGAAATCCATGACGCTGCCCGAGTGTGTACAGTGAGGCGCCATCATGTTCACCGATCACCTCTCCTTTTTCAGAAAGCACAGATCCTTTTTGGAGCACTAACTCACGTTGGAGCATGTCCTGTATAGAAATATCTCCTAAGAAACACAAACCCTGGCTATCTTTGCGTGCTGCGTTCGGTAAACCAAATGAGCGTGCGAGTGTGCGTACCTCTGGTTTTGTGAGCGCTCCAACGGGGAATAGTGTGTGGAGCAGATGCTCTTGAGGCACCATCCATAAAAAATAACTTTGATCTTTGTGTTCGTCCCGACTTACATAGAGCTTGGTGTCGGGCGATGTTTGGACGCGTGCATAGTGACCGGTGGCGACATACTGTGCTCCGGCTGCGCGAGCCCAATCATAGAAAACGCCAAACTTTATTTCGCGATTACACAAGGTATCCGGGTTAGGTGTACGACCACGCGCGAATTCAGAAACGGTGTGCTCAAACACCCGCTTGTGGTATGCCACTGAAAGATCAATTTCGCGAAATGGGATACGCAGATGTGCGGCTACCCGCATAGCCGCTTGCCTGTCTAGGGCCACTGGGCACGGGTATCCTGGTAGAGCAATTCGTATAAATACGCCCACCACCGTGTACCCGGCCTTTTGCAAGAGCGCAGCAGACACGGCAGAGTCGACTCCTCCTGAAAGACCTACATATACGGTGCCTTTTCCTTTGCGCATGGATTGACTATACGCAATTTCCTTGTTATTTCAAATATTTTTGCTGATTTGCTTTTTGGCACGCGTAATTGACGCAAAAATGGAAATTACCTTGCATATCAGAGAGGTAGTACACATAGTTTGACGAAATAGGTGTTGCTGCCGCTACGATCGATTCAATACTCGGGTTATTAATAGGGCCGGGCGGCAATCCCTTATTCGTATACGTGTTGTAGGGCGACGCTACTTTAAGGTCTGCTTTGGTCAGCTCGAATGTATTTTTCCCAATAATATATGGGAACACTGCATCAACCTGCAGCGGCATGCCAATAGCAAGGCGGTGCCACAGTACTCCCGCTATTACCTGCCGGTCATGAAAAGTAGCTGCTTCTTTTTCAAGCAGCGACGCCATGGTGACCAACTCCGTTAAGGTGTGTTTTGACTGCGCGAGGGCTGAAGCAACTTCAGGTTTAGAAACATGCTGCTTAAAATTCGCTTCAAGCGTGGTTATAACTGATGTGGCGTCCTGGCCTGGTAAAAAGAAATAGGTGTCAGGAAACAGATAGCCTTCTTTCGCCTCAGCCGCAGAAAGGAACGCCGACACATCAAAGTCAGGAACTTTTTCTTGTAGAATTTCTGCCATACTAGAAACGGTGATGCCTTCAGGAAAAGTGACGCGCACAGGAACGAGCTGGTAGTCGCCATGCGCCAATCGTCGGCTAATAGTGATAACATTTTGCGGCCCCGGGAAGAAGTACTCCCCTGCCATGACGTGTTTGTCAGCGCCAAAAAGTTTTGCAAAAAAAGTAAATACCAGCGTTGAATGAATGAGGTGTTTTTCTTTAAGATGCTGTGCCACTACCGCTATAGGCTCCTCCTTACTTACTTTGATAAGTGATGCACTTTGAAACGTAACCGGCGCAGCAAGGGTGAGATAGTATCCCAAAAAAAGGGCGACGCCACACAAAAAAGCAGTTGGCAGTAAACGATCATACATCCGCCACTGGCGGCACCACTCGTTGCACACACCAGCAGTGCGGATGATGTGAGTTTTTGCTCGTGTATGGATAGGCTCTTTGCGCATGACTCTTAAATCGGAAGATTAACAGGAGCTTCAGAGCGGCGCGACGGCACACGATTAAGCCCCGGTGTTTGTATAACTGAGCTCGGGAAGTGCCAAATCGTAGCCAGCTCCTCAACATTCATAAACATGGGCACCTGGTCGTACGGCACGTAAAAATATGCTCGGTTTTTATACTGGAAGAACATGTTCTTTTTAATAATGCGCTTGCGAATATCACGAAAATCCTGCCACGGATAGTCAAAAATAGTTGTCCCACGGGTAGGGTTTATCTGATTGTATAGATCACTATTCTGTCCTCTGAAAGGGTCAAATAGACGAATCATACCTGCGATATTAGTGGGGTTGAAATTCTGTTTTTTTGCGAGATAGAGCGTACGCATGCCTACTTCAAAAACCAATTTCGACATAGCGCCTTCGATACGCTCCACGCGCTCTCGTTCAGCTTGCGTCAATAACCCCACACCACGGGTAATCGCTTGCTTACCAGCTTCTTTATCTCCTGACACTGAGGCAATACGATCGGCTGCTCCTTTAATGATTTTCTCTATCGCCTCCTTACCTTTCTTTTGATACACATCATCACTACTGTTACGAATAGCGTACCACTCAGACTCATTGCGTCGCGGTTTCAGTATTATTTGAATCCAGTAATGCTCGTTTATTCCAACTTGCCCGATTAACTCAAGAATTTGCGAGAGTGGATCAATTTTGAGCTCTTCTTTAGGGTCTTTATCGAGCCCATAATCAATATACGTCTTGATGGGTAAAGCTTCAGGAGAACCCTTAACATATTCGGCACCAAAAAGTTCATAGTCTGTAAGATTAAACGGAATACGAGCAGCGTAATCATCTACTTCAGTAATCTTTGCTTCAGGGAATTGACCGTACAGACGTGCTTCAATCACGTTCCGAAACCCCTTGCGCATATGGATGTAAAAGCCAATACGACCTTCATTGCTCGCAATTTCCAAAGACCAAATAGGACGGTACGAGCCTTTCCATGCACGATTGATCATCGTTCCTTCGCCGGCAGCGTTCCAAAAAGAAGTGAGAAACACCTCCATGGCGCCAGGATTTTTCGCAACTTCTTGCGGAAGCTGCACCTCCAGCAGCACGGTATCCTGCGAGAACCAAAAAAGGAAGCGGATGTAGTCTATCCATACGATCCAAAAGATAACCGCCAAGTAAAGCGGCAACCATATGGGCGAGAGTGCGATAAGCATCGCAAGAAACGCTGAGACGATCGCTGGCTCATATGCAGTCGCTAGCAGCAGGAGTAAGAACACACCGATAGAAGAGATAACTACCGGCTCAAATTTCCAACTGATAAGAAATTTATTAATAGCTTCCGCGCGGTGGTGGAACATTACATGGTATAGTATACCGTACGAATAGAATATGACTGCTCTCGTTACATGGCTAGCGGTGAATTGGCAGTATGTTGTTGCTGTGCTGCTTAGTTTTATGGGAGTGTTGGGTTTTCTTATTTTTTTGCGTGGTTTTTTGCTCGGTTTTGGACAAATTATTTATATTAATGTGCATGCGGAACACTTTGAGCATGCCCAAGCGCGCACCATGTGGGGCTTCATTATCATGCTCAACGCATTCGTATGGTGGGTACTCTTTAAAGGTGTGCTCGCTTTATTGGGATTGGCAACCGTCAATGTACCGTTGACCCTCGGGATCCTTATCCCCTACGGTTGTATCGTTGGGTACCTCTTTTTGACCAAGAAAAAAGGCGGACACTAGGTCCGCCTTTTCTGTGCGGTAGTTGTTATTTAACGAGAGTAAACTTACCGTCTTTGCCGCGCTTAAAGTATTTTTGATTTTGTAGATTGACGACGATAGTGCCTGGCTTTACGTGACGCTCTTTGAGTACTTTGTCGATAATCTCATCCTTGCTCATAGCGCCCTTGTCACGCAATACTTCGCGGATCACATCGCGCACCACACCCTGGGTGTAGCCCCACTCTTTGAGCGCATACATGCCACGACCCACAAGCACAAAACGGTTATCTTTGATCAGCTCATTGTGTGTCGTTGCTACGTGCGCCTTGCGGTGAAAGGTCTTTTCAATAAGCTGTGCCACTTCGCGGAAGTGCAATGGGCTGCCATGCTTTTTGACGGCCAAATAGGCATAATCACGTACTCCCTTGGTCTTTACGTTAGGTGATGCTGAGTGGCCCCACTCCCCAAGCGGATTCTTACCAATGTTTTTTGAAATTGAGAGCCAGCGCTTGATAACCTCTTCGTTGCGATATTTTGCGTTTATATTCTCGAGCTCTTTAAGGAAGCGCTCGATCATGTCGCTCTCCGGGATAAGCTCCTCGTCTGAAAGGCTGCTGTATAGATTCTTGAGTGCCGTGTGGACCTTGTCGGCAAGTTCTTGGTCAACATACCAGCAACGCTCAGCCTCATCATCTTCTTTACGATATTTAAAGGGGTCACCAAGGACAAGTAGGAAGTAGATGTGGTTTTGCATACTCTTTTCCTTCGACATGAAAGAAAGGAGATCATCCTCGCAGACGATACCGCCGAGACTATCAATAACGCGCTCGAGCTCTTCAAATGCTGCGTGTGCTTCACCAAAGGCTGGAGACTTTTTTAGTGCATTAAGCGCATGATTCTCAATTTGGCGCACGCGCTCACGGGTAATGTCATAGCGCTTACCGATTGACTCCAGGGTCACACGCTCAGCTGAGTTACCAAGCCCAAAACGCGCCTCAAGGACGATGCGTGAACGCTCAGGGAGCGAAGTGAGAAGACGGCGAACAATGACCTTCGGCTTAAAGCCGGTTTTATCTGCTACTTGTGGCATACGAATATGTGTTATTGTATATCATATCAATTATTGACGGTCAAGGACAAAGTTTATCACTTTTCCTTTGACATATACCGCTCTTTTCTCTGCACCATCAGCAAGCCATTTTGCAACCTGCGGATCCTTACGAGCAGCAGCAAGCGCCTCGTTTTCAGACGCTTGAGGTGAAAGTGAGATACTCCCGCGCACCTTGCCGTTGACCTGGACCGCGACCACAACCGTCTTTGGTTCAGCTTTCTGCGCATCAAATTGTGGCCAGTGGCTGAGATCAATCTGGTGTTTTTCGCTCAACTCTGCTGCCAGATGCGGTACAAAGGGGCTCAGTAGCCCAATAAGCGCAGCGTATGCCTCTTGTGGTACCTTTTCTAACTCATGCAAATGATTAGAAAGGATCATAAGGGCTGACACGGCGGTGTTCATCTTGAGCGCCTCAATATCTTCGGTTACTTTGCGAATGGTTTGGTGGACTAACACTTCAGTCTCATCAGTCATAGCTACAGTAGCCACCTTTTCTTGCATCTGCCAGACACGTTCTAAAAAGCGTCGCGCACCAACGACACCGTCAGTGCTCCACGCTATCGCCTGCTCAAACGGACCCATGAACATTTCGTAGAGTCGCAGTGAGTCCGCGCCCATGGTGTGTACCAATTCGTCTGGGTTAACCACATTCCCTTTGGACTTCGACATCTTGGTGCCGTCCCCCGCTAAAATAAGGCCGTGGCTGGTGCGCTTAGCGTATGGTTCAGGGGAAGGAACAAGCCCAATATCGAAGAGGAATTTATGCCAAAAACGAGAGTACAGGAGGTGCAGCACCGTGTGCTCCATACCGCCGTTGTACCAATCGACGGGTGTCCAGTACTGTAATTTGGGCATTGAGGCAAATTCCTTGTCATTGCGCGGGTCGCAGTAACGCAAGAAGTACCAGCTCGAGCCTGCCCAGTTTGGCATTACATCAGTTTCGCGCTTTGCGGGTCCGCCGCAGACGGGGCAGGTTGTTTCAACAAACTCCTTAATGGTAGCTAGTGGTGACTCGCCTGTGTCAGTCGGCTGATATTTTTCAACCACTGGCAAAGTGACCGGCAATTGGTCTTCAGACACTGGCACCCAACCATCTTTCTCACAATGGATCATGGGAATTGGCTCGCCCCAATAGCGCTGGCGGCTAAATACCCAGTCCCTGAGCTTAAAGGTCGTCACCCACTCACCGCCCACATGCTCAGTGATTTTCTTCTTCGCCTCCTCTGAGTCCATGCCATCAAACTGCCCGGAGTTTGTAAGGTATCCTGCACCGGTAAGTGGCTCTTCATGATGGAGTAAGTGCCACATAAGTTTTTGATGTTCGGGAGTTAAGCGGGTAGCGACTTCACTTTCATCTACCCATACAAGCGTATGCAGTGCCTGTTCGTTTGAAGGAATTTCGCCCTGTGTTTCAAGGCTTTCTACTTCAGCTAAAAAGGCCCATGCGTGTGCACATCGATTTTGATTTTTATGAGAAGCGCTGTAGCGAGCAGCCGTAATCCAAGGTACAGTTTTAACAATTTTTGCTCCGTTGATAGCCGCTTCCTCGCTAATCTCAGCCAAGGCTGCCTCTTCTGGTGTTTGGCCTGGCTCAACACCGCCCATGATTGCAGTCGTAATACCCTCTAAAGATCCATGCCAATTCAGTAATGCGTATTTACCAGTAGCTTTATTGCGAAGATGTACCACTGCTGTATCGCGCTTAACTTCCTCCCAGCCATCGCGCGGCGGATTATTTGCGTCAATAGTACATGGCACAATCACCTGTTTAATGGGTATAGTAAATTTCTTTGCAAAGGCAAAGTCGCGGTCGTCATGCGCTGGGACGGCCATAATAGCGCCAGTGCCATACGAGCCAAGTACATAGTCAGCAACAAATAGCGGAATCTCCTCGCCGTTAGCAGGATTAATTGCTTTCACTCCTTTGAGTTCTACGCCAGTCTTCTCCTTCCCCTCAGCGGTGCGGTCTATTTCATCCTTCTTCTTTGCCGCCTGGATATATGCGACAACCTCGTTTTTATTCTGGATAGTAGAAATGGTACGAGCCAAATCTTCGGCTAGCCACGGATGTTCAGGTGCCAATACCATATAAGTAGCACCAAACAGCGTGTCAGGGCGGGTGGTAAATACGGTTATTCCCTTCTGCTCGTTGGTTGCAGGAGAAAGTTTGAAGGTGATATGTGCCCCTTCAGAGGGCCCTATCCAGTTGCGTTGCTGCACTTTGGCGCGCTCAATGTAGTCGACGAGGTCGAGATCGTCATAGAGTCGCTGCGCATACTTCGTAATAGCGAGCATCCACTGCTCCTTTTCACGCTTTTCTACTGGGTTACCACAGCGCTCACACTTACCATCAACCACTTCTTCGTTGGCAAGACCAATTTTGTCTTTCGGGCACCAGTTGATAGTAGTCTTCGCTTTATACGCGAAACCTTTTTTATAGAGTTGCAAAAAGATCCACTGCGTCCATTTGTAGTACGTAGGGTCGGTAGTATTTACTTCACGATCCCAATCAAAGGAGAGGCCAAGGTTCTTCAGCTGACGACGGAAGGTGTCAGTATTTTTTTTCGTGACTTCTGCGGGAGGAATGCCTGTTTTGATAGCGTAGTTCTCTGTTGGTAAGCCAAACGCATCCCACCCAATTGGGTAGAGCACTTCCTCACCCTGCGCACGGCGCTTGCGCGCTATGACATCCATGGCGGTGTAGGAGCGCACATGACCGGTGTGGAGCCCTTCACCAGAGGGATAGGGAAACTCCACTAACAAATAGGATTTCTTTTTTTGCGAGTTTTCTGTGGCGGCAAATGCTTTTGTTTCGTCCCAGCGTTTTTGCCACTTTTGTTCGATCTTGTGGTGATCGTACTTCTCACTCATGAAGCACACAATACCACAAATTACGAAAAAGAAAACTTAGTCGATTGCTGGCGCTCCCTTAATGCCGTTAGGAGACACCGGTGGATAGAATGCTGGATCAATAGTGCGGTCGAAGCATACGCGCCCCGCGGTGTGCTGCCAGTTATCCAGCCCTTTTACACCTTCATCCATAGGCATACTCGGGTATGTAGCGCGGCCATATGCTCCACTATCACCAGCAGCATTGAACTGCGCACACAATGAGAACATGGGGTTTGCGCCAGGAGCAACATGGATAGTGCCATCATACTCATACGGCTGACCTGTTTGCGGATCCATAGGAAGCGTAAAGTAACTTACCGAAGTAGTAAGATCATTGAGCGACTGTGGGAGCACACGCTTGTACTGATAGTACGAAATAATTTGAGACTGGATTGACTGAAGATCGGTAATTTTTTGAGCGTCCAAGCGCATGAGGCGCGCGTGCTGTGGTGTGCCTACGATAAAGAACCCCCCAATGATAGAGAATAGTGCGAGTGCTCCTACCCCCAAGCCAACGCTTAGTGCGCGTTTTGGATATTGGATCCAATAGCCCCACAAATCGGCGATAAAGTGCATGAATGCGATCGCAGCGACCCCAAAGACAACGAGCACTTTGAGGATAAACGCGAGCGTAATATCTTCCCCACGCAAAAAAGTGGTCAAAAGTGTGACAAGATCGCCTGCCGCGGTCACCCCTGCAACAAACAGGGTGAAAATAAGCGCCCAACGACGCACCCACAGTTGCGAGCGAGTTGGATCCTTTACCATGTCGCGACGGATAAGCCACATCAGAAAAAGGCCGATTGGGAAAAGCACAATAATAGAGGCCATTTCATACGGAATACTGCTTTGATACGGGTCTACATAGTAGGAAAGTGTATTCGGAAGCGCGTAATTAATGTAATCGAACATTAAGAAAATAAATGCGACAACACTCCAATAAAGCGCGACGAGTGCGCCGAGCCACAAAAAGAAATCCTTTGCCCCAGTTTTTGCTTGCATACCTATAGTATACATAAAAAAAGAAGCGAGCCCACTAAGGGGCTCGTTTTTTACGCCGCCAGGAGGGTTCTGGTGGTAACGGTTCACCCAAGAGATTTGCAACAAATGCAACAGCCCCAGGGAAGTCTGTTTTTTTAAATTTCATTACAACGTCAAATACGTCTCCATGTGCGCCACAGCCAAAGCAGTGAAATGTACCCTGTCCTTCGTAGATACTGAGAGAGGGTGACTTTTCACCATGGAATAAGCAGAGAGCTATGGCTCGCCTAGTACCCACCCTTCTCCCTTGCGACCAATGTAGCTTTTTTCCTCCCCTGTTTGGCAAAGGATTCAAATGCGGCTCCATGATGTCGCTAAGAGGTGCGCGTGTTCGCAAACTGTCTAAGAGGCTGCGAGCAAAGCGGGACTCTCCTCGCGTCGTAGGTTTGTATGTCAGAGAGTCAAATTCTGCCACCTTAAAATCAAGTCTGCGAGTCACTGTGTTTTCTCGCAGCCACGGCCGTACTGAGCGATACTGCCCTATATGGCCAGCAAGCGATTTGGTGCTTTTTGCATCTCGGTCACGAGTACCGAGCGCAAGCCAAGCATCAAGCGTTCGCTCAAATTTCTTTTGGGTTTCCTCACCAAGTGCTAAACCGCCACTACCCAAAAGGCGCAGGCCAGTGATTTCAATCGCATCTACGCCCCGAGTACAGATGCGGGTTTTTTGCCAATTAATTTCAAACCCTGCTTCTCCTACTATCTTGTGTATCCTCTTTCTTAGTGAGGAAACAAAAGGTTGTTGTTTTGAGGAAAAGGTTAAATCATCAGCGTATCGTGAATAGACTACTCGCTTCTCCCTTTTCATCTGCAAGGCCTCGCGAAGAGGATTATCAACGAGCACCTCGCAGTAGAGGTTAAACAAGAATGGTGATGCTGGTCCTCCTTGCATCAGCTCGCCGCTTTCCAAGAAGCAGTATCGCTGAAGAAAATCGAGCACCTCTTCTGCGGTCCCCAGCTCTGGCAAAAGATCAAGAAGAATTTCACAGAGACGCTTTGCGCTCACGTGTGGAAAAGCATTTTTAAAATCTATCAGATAAAAATACTTTCCGTGCTCGTGACGCAGTACGTTATGCACTGGTGAGCTACCATGTACAAACGCAGTAGCGCTCGGAAAGGTAATACCGCTTGTTTGCAGTAGTGCAACGAAGCGCCGCTGTATTCTCTTTAGCGCTTCTGACGGCTTGGTTATAAGCCTGGTTGAGCCATTCTTTTTGCTGACTTTGACGACTTTGTATGTGGGAAGCTCTGTTCTTCCCGCAAGCACGCGAGATATATGCACAATTGCCTCCTTTTCTGTGCATCCATAGGTACCCTAACAAATATGAGTGGGTGGTCAACTAATAGTAAAATAGGCGACCGATTGGTCGCCTTTGCTGAGGATCAGCGCCTCAGCGCGGCTTGGGGATCATCATGTGTCGTCTGAGGCTCAGGAGGTGACGAGTGAGCTTGATCGGACAGCCATCGGCTGACCAGCAAGTCCCTCCTAACAAATCATCACCTTATCTTTTTTCAAAGCTCGGTGATGTAGCTATTCTGAGAGCCTACGCTTCCCAGAATCTAGTAAGGCACGGTCTGCACCCAACGACACACATACCTCTAAAAAAATCTTAAGAGGAATCCCCAAGCCTGCTGTAAACCCCGTAGGGCCACCAGCTGCACCTACAGTACCACGAGCGCGACTTGCTTCAAAACCCCTAACCCGCTATAACTCCTGTGGAAGTTAACAGGAGCAAAAGATGATAATCGAACCCTCGTATGAGGCGACGGAAGCGATCATCAACGAAGACCCTGTTGATGTTTCAGACGCGCTTTGGCTGTTTGGGAATCTTATGTGTGGGAATTCACCACTTACAGAAACCAGGATGGATGAAGGAATAAACGGCTCTGGTTTGTTTGACGAAGGGAGCCTGCCTCACGACCTGGGTGTTGAGAAGTTTCTTCATCCAACCTACCGCAGGCGGCTAGAAGAAACATGTTTAATCTGCCCGTTCAGACAAACATGTAAACTTGTTATACCGGCACAGCCCTATTACGCAAAAGGCATTGTCGATTTGCGCCAAAGAATAAAGATGGAAGAGCATATAGACACATTGCAATTATCTGAACCGGTGTACTTTGACCAAGCCTCCAATTTAGAATTTAAGTTTAATTAACCCCGGCAATTAGGCCGGGTTTTCTTATGAATGGAGAAATTCCATTACGTCGCCATCGCGCACGACATACTCTTTGCCTTCTGTGCGCACGAGGCCTTGTGCACGGCCAGCAGCAAAAGAGTCAGCGGTGATAAGCTCTTGCCAATTAATAACTTCAGCACGAATAAATTTATCTTTAAAATCGCCGTGGATAGCCGCGCCTGCCTCAGGAGCGGTCGAGTTTTTGCGGATAGTCCAGGCACGTGTCTCATCCGGGCCCGTGGTGTAAAAACTCATGAGGCCAAGCAGTGAATAGCCTGCCTTGATAAGGTCGTTGATACCATCATCAAACACCCCATACTCTTGGCGGAAGGAAGTTTTATCCTCAGGATGAAGGTCGCGCAGCTCGCTTTCAATATTAGCGTCGACGGTCACATAATGTGCACCGTTTGCTGCAATAAATTCAAGCAAGCGTCCATAACGACCATCGCGTATCTCATCGAGGTTATGCCCGCCGGCTTCACGATTAAGCACATACAGCATCGGCTTCATGGTCAGGAGATGGAGCCCCTTAATTGCTGCACGCTCCTCGGGCGTGTAATCCGCGCTGCTCGCTAACTTCCCTGCTTGAAGCATCTCATTTGCTTTATTGACCGCCGCATACTCAACCTGCACCTCTTTGGCGCCACGTTTAATATCACGCTCAAGGGCGTTGAGGCGCTTCTCGACCGTGTCGAGGTCAGCAAACGTGAGTTCAAGATTGATGATTTCGATATCGCGCACCGGGTCGACCTGACCTTCTTCAACATGCACAATGTTTGGGTTATCAAAAATACGTACCACTTGGGCTATAACATCCACTTCGCGGATGTGGGAGAGAAATTGATTGCCCAGACCCTCACCCTGCGCAGCGCCTTTGACCAGGCCCGCAATATCGACAAATTCGACTATCGCAGGCACCTTTTTCTCTGAGTTTGAAAATTGCGCGAGTTTGTCGACGCGCTCGTCGGGCACCGCAACAACACCAACCGAAGGGTCGATGGTGGCAAACGGGTAGTTTGCTGCCAACACGCTTTTTTTAGTGAGCGCATTAAAAAGTGTCGACTTGCCGACGTTCGGGAGCCCTACTATACCAATCGAAATCTGCATGATGTGAGCACTCTACACTATTTTTTGACAATCGCCCACTATTCCTGTGGATTATTCCTCAATAATTACTTTGGTGCCCACCGTGGCCCAGTCGTAGAGTTTTTTAGCTGAGTCGAGGGGAAGGTTCACGCAGCCGTGTGACCACGGCTGGCCAAACTTATTGTGCCAGTAAGCGCCGTGAATAACCGCCCCATCGTAGGTAAAGTACAAGTTCCATGGTACGCCCGGGAGATCATACTCTTGGTCACTCACGCCAGGCAGCGGCCCTTGCATATAGCGGCTCGGAGTCTTTTGAAAGATAGTAAACTCACCATTTGGTGTTGGGGTGAGCTCTAAACCAGTCGATACATGTTCGCTCATAAACAAAACGTCGTCATCATATGCGTACAACATCTCCTCCTTGCGATTCACCACAATAGTTTTTGTTGTAGTGGCATCACGAGGGGGTGTGGTAAGGAAACCTGGGTTATAAAATGCAGCGACCACATCTGCAGCGACATACCAGTCGCTCGTTACGCGCTCAGGATGGTGCAAGTTTTTATCAATAGCGATTTTGTACCAATAGCGCCCGTTTGCTGCTACCAGATCTGAAACTTTAAGTACAACTCCTTTACGCAAGTTAGCGACAATAGAAGCGCTCGTGTCTGGCGCAGCACGCATATGGACGCAATCGCCGCGATATGCATAGTCGCACCCATCGGCCACTTCAATATACGGATACTGTCCGGGTGGAGTGCTGGTCGCAGAGATATAGGTTATCGTCGTTGATCCTTGTGTTGATGAGGTTGCGACAGCGAGAGTTGAGAGGAGTGCGTCAGCATCAGCGTAGGCCTGCTGTGCTGTAGAGACTGGCGCGAGCGCTGGCGCCGCTTGAGACTGTTGCGCATATAAAGGGAGCAGTTGTGCGGGCCCCCAAGCGACCACCATCCACACGCACGCACAAAAAAATACACCGTAGACAATAAGTTTCCAGTTTGTAACCTCAGGATCCATTATTCGCCCAATCGCCCAAGTCGAATAATTTTTTTACGCCACTCATTCCACTTCCACTCCGGTGCCTTCTCAGAAGGCCCCAGCCGGGTGATACGCGTGTCGTAGCCTACAAACCACAAGATATTTCTATAAATTTCGTTGGTGTAGTCGCCGATAGAAAGCCAGATTTTAAATGGATGTGTACCAGAAAGCACGATAACGCGCGCGGTCTTCCCTTTCATTAAACGCCTCCAAAGCCCCAGATGAGCGCCCATGCCCGTCTTCATATAATTAAAACAAAAACCAGGTAGCCACATGCGATCAAAAAGTCCTTTGAGAAGCGCCGGCATCGTCCCCCACCAATTGGGGTACACGATAACAAAATGGTCGGCCCACTTGAGCGCCTCTTGTAGTGCTTTAAGGTCTGGCTCAAGCTCCTGGATGGTGCGATACCCATGGTGGAGGATTGGGTCAAACTTCATCTCGCCAACGTTAAAGCGTTTTACCTCATGACCCGCTTTGCGCGCCGCCGCTTCATACAAAAGTGCGACCTCGCTTGAGCGAGTTTGCGCGGTGTCAGGATGCCCAAGCAGGACAACTATTTTTTTATGGGTTGGTCTACTTAAAAAACTCATTACTCAAAAGTATACACGAGGAAATTTACCCGAAGCGCACGAGTGGTGCGCGATGCTGTGTTTCAAGATCTTCAGGTTTTTGCGGCATGACCCGCAGGGCTGGTAAATGTTCAGTCACTTGTGCCTTCCCTAAGTCAGAGCCAGCTGAGATAGTTTGCCCTGAGGTTGGTGATACGGAAAGATTTTCGTTGATATGCGGATGCAGCGCCAACGGCTCGTCAGGCGATGATATGAATGGTGACTTCGTACTTGCGGTGGGGATAGAAAACGCAGGCTTTGGCATAGGCGGCATGGCTGGCAGTGCGGGCTTGGGCATAGGGGGTGGGACAAAAACTGGAGGTGGTATAGGCACCGCTTTAGGGGGAGGTATGGTGGGCTCAGGGATAGGTTCAACTTCGGGTTCAAACTCTACATCAGGCTCTACTTCAATCGGGTTTTCGACAATTTGCTCTTCTGGAGACTCAGCTTCTTGCTCTGGAATAGGTTCTAAAGCGGGTTCACGCTCAGGCATAGGCTCTGGCTTTGACATAAGCTCTAATTTTTCAAGTTTTTCTTTTTTTGGTTCAGATTTTGTCTCACCTACCGCATCCCCGAACACGCTTTTTCCGCCAAGCATAAAGGTGACAGAGAGCCACAGTGTCATAAAACCAAGCACCCATGTGCCAAACAAAAGACAAAGCAAGAGCCAGGTGGTCTCGGGCGCTAGTATGTGTATCGCGAAGATCCCAAACCACGTCGCGCCTGCAAGCCCTTTCGTGATAGCAAGCGACGGCTGGTCGTTATAGTCAAAAAGCGCGAGCCCAATCGCTCCTATGATAAGGAACCATTTAAACAAGTATGCGGGTGAAAAGACGACGCCCACTTGTGCCTGGCTAAAGTGAATCAGTGTGATGAGCGCGCCAGAAATAACTATGCAAATGACGCCAAAGTACAAAATGCGCTTGGTCGCTGATAGAAAATATTGCTCCTTACTGTCAACGGTCCCATCTTTGACCGCAATGAGATACAACAGGAGTACGATGAGCTGTGCGCCTACGCCAAGCATGACACCCAGCTGCTGCACGCAATATAGCCCGAGTTCGGCGAGCTCAATGAACATACCAAAAGTGTAGCATGTGATTTTATCCTCAAAAGAAAAACGCACCCACAGCCGAAGCCAAGGGTGCGTTCATGCTCAAGGCTGAATGCGATGAGCGTTGATGGTGTTGTTCATTTTCAATACCTCTGCGCGCGCCGCTTCATCATAGTTAGTTTCAGAGCTCGCATAAATGATGCTGCGTGAAGCGTTGATGATGAAACCATCTCCATCCGCGGTTTGCCCTGCAACTACAGAAGCCGCAAGATCTCCCCCTTGAGCTCCAACGCCCGGTATAAGGATTGGGAGTCGCGGGGCCCTTTGGCGGACATGCGTGAATTCTTCTGGGGCTGTAGCGCCAACAACGAGGCCGCAGTTGCCGTTGGTGTTCCATGTTCTGCTAAAGTTTTGAGCAACTACGGCGTATACCGGCGCATCATACTCTTCGACAATTAAGTTTTGGAATTCACCCGCGCCAGGATTGCTTGTGCGACAAAGAACAAAAATCCCTTTTTGCTCAAACCGTAGGAAGGGCTCTAGGGCTTCGCCACCAAAATACGGATTAACTGTTGTTGCATCCGCGTTGAGATAACTGAAAACCCCCTTTGCTGTGCCAAGATTAGTGTTCCCGATGTCACCTCCCTTGCGATCAACAATCACAGGAATGTCTGGTGCTATTGTATGTATAAGCTTAACGATACTACGCAACGTCACCAAGCCAAGTGCCCCGTCAGCTTCGTTAAAGGCAAAATTAGGCTTAAAAGCGCAAACCTGGTCACAAGTTGCTTCGACGATACCTTTTACAAACGCCAAGGTTGATTTATGAAGATTAATTCCTCGGCTGTTGTGTAAAAGGAGATGCTGAGGGATCTTCTTTGCGTCGATGTCTAATCCAACGCAAGTGAAAAAACCTTTTTCCCAGCGTTTACGCAGCAAATGGTTGAAGTTACGATCCCTCGGAGAGATACCACTCATGACACCACCGCCCATAGTCATTCTCCTGCTATTAGGTTAGAGGATCTTTCTCAACTCACCGCGAGTTGAGTTCCTAGAAGACCATACAAAAATAAGGCGGAAAAGTAAATTTATTTAAAATTATTATGTGGACCCACGGGGAGTCGAACCCCGACCTCGTCCATGCCATGGACGCGTTCTACCGCTATACTATGGGCCCGTACAGCAAAAACTGTAACGCAAAATAGCGTTTTTTCAAACCCAACTTTCCTATAGTGTAGCCTTACGGGAGTTTTATGGATGAGTGTTGATATACTGCCTCGTTAGTGCGCCCAAAATACCACTCCCCTCTGTAAGTCCTGCTGGAGTTAGGATTTCAGCTGCGTGTGCGTTTTGGAATCGTATCAGTGCTTGTTTGGTGCCTTGTCCAAAGTTAGTAGTTTCAGTACCTAGCGACCCTTCGCCAGCGGCAGCAACAGCAAACCCATGTGCATTAAGATATTTTTGCAACTCATGCACATCAGAGCCTGACATACCAAAGTGCATAGTGCGAGTAAGAGTGAGCGCTCCTTTGCCCACAGTGTTTTCGGCAGAAGTAGTGTTACTTGGAGCGAATGCGTTTACTACGCTCGCGAGTTGTGAAGTATTCGCCAACCCAACCGTTTGCGCTGTTATCTCCAGAGCGCCTAGGTAAGAGAATCCATTTGAGTTTGCGTTAGAGGAATCTTTTTCTTGGGTAATGACTATTTGCCCATTGACTGGGGTAACGCCAGATATGGTGACCGTATTGCTCACATTTTCAGCAGCATTAAGCACTGCTGTCTTGCCATTTACGCTGTAGAGCGTGGTGCGCATATCACCACCAGCGCCCATGCGTGAGGCATACAAGGTTACGATGTAGGTTCGCGCTGCAGAGACACCTGAAATGGTGTAGGTAAACTTGTTCGGTGAGCCATAGTAGCCGTTGGTAGAGGTAAAGAACGAGTCCTGCGTAGCGCTCGCTGGATATGGTCCTGCGGTTGTGCCGCTTGTGTTTCCAAACGATGCGGGGGGAGTTGGTGAAACCGAAAGTGAAAGCCCCGAGGCCGCGCCCGTGGAGTCAACGAGTGAGATACTTGAGTCGTGTCCTGTATATATATTATTCCACCCACTGGCAGTAGTTTGATAATCAGGATGACCAATATCAATGAGATATTTGTTTGTGCTTGTGGTACTAACAGGGGTTACAGGAGTTGTAGGAGTGCTTGGGGTTTGCGCAGGAGTTTGAGTTGGGGTTGGAGTTACGGTTGTTATGGGTGCTGGCGTCTCTGTGCTGCCACTGTACACAGTAACTTTAACGCTCGAAGTGCCAACCGAGCCAACATTGTCGGTTGCTGTAAGCATGAACGTATACACTCCAGGCAAAAGATTACTGACCGCTGTTGCCGCGGTGTTTGGCGCCACAATGGTCGCACCACGAGACGTTACCTCCGACCACTTGTACGAGGTGACAATTCTCCCTGGAGCTGCAGTCGCAGAACCGAAAAGAGTGACACTGCTTGCGGGTGCGGTGATGGTTTGAGCCGAGCCAGCATTGACAGTGAGTCCAGTCATTGCAGCAGCTTCGCTGGCCGGCTGACTTGAGATAGCTATGACACCAAGGTATGCAAATCCATTCGTATTCGTATTGCTCGAGCTTTTTTCTTGCGTAATGACAATTTGCCCGTTAATTGGCGTGATGTTTGATATGGTCGCAACTTTCGTACTGTTTTCTGCTGCATCAAGCACTGCATTATTCATCCCAATGGTATACAGAGCGCTGCGTACTTCCCCGCTGGCGCCAATACGAGAAGCGAAAAGTGTTACGTTGTAGGTTCGTGCGGTTGAAAGTCCTGAGATCGTGTAGATAAGTTTAGCTGGTGCACCACCATAGCCAGTGCTCGAGGTGTAAAAAGAATCTCGAGTTGCTGAAGATATATATGGCCCAGCAAGTGTACCGCTATTGTTCTCATATCCCATCGGTGGGGTTGGACTCACCGTGAGCTGTACTCCTGTTGGCGCGCCTGAGCTGTCAACTAAAGGAACATTACTTGTCCTGCCGGTGTAAATATTGTTCCACCCTTGTACAGTCGAAGGGAACGAGGCCGAACCTATATCGATAAGGTAGCGACCGGTGTCCGTCGTCGTGACTGCATTGAGTACGTTCACCGGTACTGTTGCGCTACCGGTTGCACCCGCACTATCGGTCACGGTGAGTTGGAAGGTGTATGAACCGGGTACTAGATTAGATACAGCTGTGGTGCGCGTCGTTGGCGACTGGATGTTTGCACCACGAGCAGTTGTCTCTACCCATTTATAGCCCGCAATAGTCCTTCCGGTGGCAACACTTACGTAGCCAGCAAGCGCAACGCTGCTCGCTGGAGCGCTAATGGTTTGTGCGCTCCCCGCATCAACTACTGGGCCAGGGAGTTGTGTCGGCGTTGGCGTCACTACAGGCGGAGTTAAGGTTGGCAGTATCGGAGGAGTAACTACTGTGTTATTCAAAATATTGCTTGCAACAACGCGAGTAAAGAGCACTTGATGTCCTGCATCATTAAGGTGGACCCCATCTCCAGCGCCATAGGTTGGATTAATGGTGCCATCAGCATTTGCAACAGTGCTCCAAAAATCTATTGAGCGTGAGCCATACGTTGCGGTTATCCAGTCGCGCATCGCCATCTGTTTAGCAATGCCAGAGGCATCAAAGTTTCGTGGCTGGGTCGTGGCTATCCATATCGGCACACCGGCTGCACCCGCCAGCGTGCTTATGGTTTGGAAATTTGCTTGCTGCTCTGCCGTTGTATACCCGGCCGCGGTATCGTTAGACGGCATGTTTACAATGATCGCGTCAGGTTTTAAAGAAAGCGCATAGGTGATATTACGTGAAGTGTCAGGCGATGGTCGGCCTGCAGGTATTGACCAACCGGTTGGCATAATACTGTACGTGTTGTATCCACCCACCCCCAGGTTAACGACAGAGTTGTTTGCGTTAAGTGACTGTGCATATGCAGTATATTTACCCACCCATGAATTAGCATACGAGCTCGCCCCCACACCAGCAGAAGTTGAAGATCCAAGTACCACTATCTTTTTGCCGGTTGTCTGCGGGGTTGCTGTTACTGTTTGTGTGACCACACCAGCTGCTTGGCTCGCGACATCAATAACGCCTAAATACGAAAATCCATTAGGATTGGTGTTACTCGCATCTTTCTCCTGTATGATGCTGATTTGGCCATTTACTGGAGTGACGTTTTGGATGGTGATCGTGTTGTTTATGTTCTCGGATGCATTCAATACTGCTTTTTGCGAACCAATTGTGTACACGGCGCTGCGCACCTCACCTCCTGCGCCAATACGCGATGCGTATAAGGTCACACTGTATGTCTGAGTTGCTGGTAGCCCGCTAATGGTATACACAAATTGTGTTGGTGCACCATTATATCCATTTGTTGCAGTGTAAAACGAATCTTGGGTAGCAGTTGCTGGATATGGTCCCCCGGTCGCGCCGTTGGTGTTTCCGAATGCAGCTGGAGGTGTTGGAGTAACATTAAGCGTCACATTGGTCACTGCTCCCGCACTATCTACGAGAGGAACGTTGGTACTATTACCTGAGTATATGTTGTTCCATCCTTGCAAAGATGTTTGGTATGTTCCGGACGCTCCAATATCAATAAGATACCGGCCAGTGTCTGCAAAAGCTGTAATGGGGCGTACTAATGTAAAAAAGATGCCTAAAAAAGCAATAAATAAATAACGCCGTACTGCCGACCTAAGCAGCTGTTGTATGTGCATACGCCCAGTATAGTCTGCTATTTTTACTTCGAATGTGAGTAATTCACAGAACGACAGTGGCGCCTTCCCTATTTACCTCTAGAATACCGCCGTCGATCTGCATCGATTGCTCAGAGCCATCGACGCGAACGGTTACAGTGCCGGGTCGCAGCGTTGTAATGAGTGGCATGTGCTCGCCCAAAATAGTCATCTCTCCTTGCGAGCCAGGCACAGTAACAGACTCGACATTTCCGTCAAAAAATACTTGATCAACTTTTGCTATTACTAAGTGCATACAATTTTTATATCTTGTGTTTAGTTGCTTCAGCTTCGAAAACTTTCTTTCTCGACGCTGCAGGTCACCAAGGGGACGGTCTCTAAAGAAAGTTTTCTACGCTTATGGTACTTCGTAGTTACTCAGACTTTACTGAGTCGATTGAACCCTTGTTGTAGAACGCGCTTTCTGGCTTGTCGTCGTGCTTACCTTCCAAAATCTCTTTGAAGCCGCGCACCGTCTCAGAGAGCGGCACATACACGCCTGGGATACCGGAGAAGACTTCAGACACGTGCATCGGGTGGGAGAGGAAGCGCTGGATCTTGCGAGCGCGATAAACTGTCTGCTTGTCTTCGTCTGACAATTCGTCCATACCGAGAATGGCGATGATGTCTTGGAGGTCCTTGTAGCGCTGGAGAGCCTGCTTCACGCCGAGCGCTACTTCGTAGTGCTCTTGGCCCACGATGTTCGGGTCGACAGCGGTCGAGCTCGACTCCAGCGGATCGATTGCTGGATAAATACCAATTGAGGCAAGGTTACGTGAGAGCACGATGGTTGAGTCGAGGTGGGCGAAGGTGGTGGCTGGCGCTGGGTCGGTCACGTCGTCGGCTGGCACATAAATTGCCTGCACCGAGGTGATTGAACCCTTCTTGGTTGAGGTGATGCGCTCTTGGAGCTGGCCCATTTCTTCAGCAAGCGTTGGTTGGTAGCCCACCGCCGATGGCACGCGGCCAAGCAGCGACGACACCTCAGAACCTGCCTGCACGAAACGAAAGACGTTGTCCATGAAAAAGAGCACATCCTTACCCATCTCGTCGCGGAAGTACTCCGCCATGGTGAGGCCTGTGAGACCGACGCGCGCGCGGGCGCCCGGCACCTCATTCATCTGGCCAAAGACCATGGCCATCTTATCGACCACTCCTGACTCGGTCATTTCGTGGTAGAGGTCATTACCTTCGCGCACGCGCTCGCCCACACCTGCGAAGACTGAGTAGCCGCCGTGCTCTTTGGCGACGTTGTGGATGAGCTCTTGCATGAGCACGGTCTTGCCGACGCCGGCGCCGCCGAAGAGGCCGACCTTACCACCGCGGATGAAAGGAGCGAGGAGATCGATTGGCTTAATGCCTGTCTCGAAGACTTCAGCCTTGGTGCGCTGGTCTTTGAAGTGCGGAGCGTTTTGGTGGATGGAGTTATGAGGAGTGCTTTGGGGAGCGGCCTTACCATCAATTGGCTGGCCCACTACGTTAAAGAGGCGGCCGAGCACCTTCTCACCTACTGGGACTGAAACAGGGGCGCCGGTGGCGACGACTTCGCTCCCGCGGGTGAGGCCCGTAGTGTCCTGCAGCGCGATGGTGCGTACGCGGCCAAGGCCCACATGTTGGGCGACCTCAAGCACGACCGGGCGGTTGCCTACGCTTGTGGTGAGCGCATGCTTAATCGGCGGCAAAGCGCCTTCAAAATAAACGTCTACGACCGGGCCAATAATTTGTGTAATTTCTCCTTTCATACTCCTTGTAATAATTAATTAATGGGCCATAGCCTCCATACCACCAGTAATTTCGGACACCTCACGGGTAATAGCCGCTTGGCGCGCCTTATTAAACTGCAGCGTCAGCGAGTGCTCCAACTCGCGCGCCTTGTCTGAGGCCGACTTCATCGCGACCATGCGCGCACTGTGCTCAGAGGCTTGCGACTCCAAGAGCGCATGGTACACGAAGATAGACGCGAGGCGAGGCAAGATCGCATCAAACACCTCAGCCTCTGAGGGTTCAATAGTGTATGGCGCAGCCGTGATTGACACCTCACGTTCAGCAAACGCGCCGCGCTTGGGCGTAATGTCGCTCACCACTGCCTCAAGCTCCGAGAGCATGAGCGGGAAGACAGTGCGCACCGTGGGGCGCTGCTCGAAAGTCGAAATAAAATTTTGATATGCGATTTTCACTATGTTTACCGAGCCTTGCGAAAACTCTTCTGCTGCTCGCGCGACAATTTCGCTGATGAGTGTTGCATCGAGCTCTTGGGTATTGGGGCGATAGAGCACCACTTTAAACCCGCGAGCGATGAAAAAGTCGTTTGCCTTCTTCCCTACTGCGACAATTGAAACATCATTAGTTGAAAGGCCGCTTTCGCGAATATCGTTTGCTACAGCACGAAGTACTGCGCTGTTTAAACCACCAGCCAAACCTTTGTCACTGGTGATTACGATGTAGAGAGCGGGTGCAGCAGAGGCGGCGCGAGTGAGCGGATGATTCCGAAGTACATCTGAACCTGAGACACGTGCAAGAATAGAGACTGCAGCCTTTGCATACGCGCGACCATTGAGCGCCGTGAGCTGCGCCTTGCGCATCTTGGCAGCTGAAACCGCCTCCATGGCACGCGTCACGGTTTCGGTTTTCTCTACTGAGCGTATTTTAGATTTAATTTGCTTAAGCCCTGCCATGTTTTAGTGATACTTGAAACTTATCCCTTATTACTTACCTTCAAAAAGGTCTGGGTGCGTTTCTTCAAATTCTTTGAGCGCTTCTTTGAGTGTATTTTCAGACGCTTCGCTCATTTCTCGCGAACTTGCGATAGTTGGGAGCAAGTCCTTGTACTGCGCATCAAGGAAGGTGAGGAATTTTTCTTCGAACTCGGGCACGCGCGCGACCGCAACTTTCGATAGATAGCCGTTTACTGCGCTATAAATGATGACCGACTGGCGCTCGAACGCTAATGGCGCGCCATTCTTTTGGCGCAAAATTGCCATCATGCGCTGGCCCGCATCGATGCGGCGCTTCGTGTCAGCATCAAGGTCTTGGCTAAACTGCATGAAGGCTTCGAGTTCGCGGAATTGTGCCAACTCAAGTTTAATTTTGCCTGAAACGCGCTTCATCGCCTTGGTTTGAGCGCTGGAGCCCACGCGAGAGACCGAAATGCCTGCGTTGATAGCAGGACGAAATCCTTTGTTGAAGAGGTCAGTCTCAAGGAAGATCTGCCCATCGGTGATGGAGATCACGTTAGTTGGGATGTAGCCTGAGACATCGCCTTCTTGCGTCTCGATAATCGGGAGTGCAGTGAGCGAACCACCACCCTTCTCTTTTGAGAGCTTTGCCGCACGCTCGAGTAGGCGTGAGTGGAGATAAAAGACATCGCCCGGATACGCCTCGCGACCCGGCGGGCGGCGCAAGAGGAGCGAAAGTTGGCGATAGGCTACCGCGTGCTTGGAGAGGTCATCATAAATGATGAGGGCATCTTTACCTTTATCCATGAAGTACTCGCCAATGGCTGCGCCAGCAAATGGCGCAAGATATTGCATTGCGGCTGGTGCTGATGCGCCCGCGTCGACAATGATCGTATACTCCAGAGCACCCTGCTCGCGCAACATACCCACGAGCTGCGCAGTCTTACTTTCCTTTTGCCCTACTGAGACATAAATACAAATAGGACGAGACTCCTTTGGCTCTGACTTTTGATTCAAAATAGTGTCGATAGCGACAGTGGTCTTACCGGTATAGCGGTCGCCGATGATGAGCTCACGCTGACCACGGCCGATCGGGATCATCGAATCGATAGCTTTAATACCAGTGTGAATTGGCTGGTTGACCGAGTGGCGGTCCATCACGCCATACGCTTCGCGCTCGATCGGATTATGCTTTTCAGCTTTGATGGGGCCTTGGCCATCCAGCGGCTCGCCCAAGGGAGAGACAACACGACCCATCAGTGACTCACCTACCGGGATAGAAAGTACTTTACCAGTTGCCTCAACCGGCATGCCTTCAGTTACGAGCGCCGGGTCGCCGAGGATAATGGCGCGCACTGAATCCTCTTCGAGGTTAAGCACAACGCCAAAGACATCCTGCACTTCAAGTGCTTTTTCAAGCTGCTTGCCGCGTGCCGTGTCAAAGCGGATCATCTCTGACATCGCCGCACCTTTGAGCCCTTCAATCTCGGCTACGCCGTCACCCACGCGCACGACCGTACCCGTCATCTCCTGTGTAGGGAGGGCTGAAGGAGAAAAATGTTCTATCTCTTTTTTAAATTGTTCGATGAAGTCTTGCATAGTGTTTAGTGTGAGGCGATGAGTGTGCGATAGAGTTCGACCAGTTGGCGTGAGCGGATATCTTGAGGAGTGATGGTGCGATACTGCTCACTCCTGCGCTTCCCTTCGCTGAGCCTCTCAATCTCTGCGAGGATGCGCGGTAGAAGTTGGCGCTCCTTTCTGCGTATTAATACTTTTTCTAAATTACTGAGGTACTCGCGGCTTTTAGTTGGATTATCACTGACGAGAGCGAAGAGTGCCTGAGCATATTGCGCTTCCTTCTTCATAGCTATTTCGTCATTTTCTCCATACCCAACACAATAAGCTTCGCGACCTCCTGCTTACTCTGTTCAATTGCTTCACGCTTGAGTTCTGTAGCTTGCGCTTCAGCATCCTTAAGCAGTGCCTGGGCACTCGCTTCGCTCGCGCTCACGATTTCCTGGCCTTTCTGCTGCGCTGCAGCGCGCGCACTTGCGATAACTTCATCTGCTTCAGAGCCTGCTTTGGCGAGCATATCTGCGCGTGAGCCTTCAATTTCGCTCAACTGACGCTTCGCCTCTTCAGCATCTGCGACGCCTTGCGCCATTTTGCGGCGGCGCGTCTCCAGCATGCTCGTGAGCGGCTCGTAGAGGAAATACCACAGCGCAGCCAAAAGCAACCCAAAGTTGATCAGGTTGATGACGAGAAGTCGCCAATCGATACCGAATGCAGCGAAGAGATCACTCATGCGAAAATGTGTGCACTAAACGAAACGAATAATAAATGAAACGACGAGGGCCAAAATGCCGAGCGCTTCTGTAAAGACGATCGCCAAGATCATGTTTGAAACAACCTTGTCGCTCGCTTCAGGGTTGCGACCAATAGCATCCATAGCGCGACCACCAATAAGCCCGATGCCGAGCGCAGGACCAAGCACGCCTAAACCGGCAGCAATGGCCATAGCAAGCACCTTTACGGATTCAATATCCATATCCAAGAATCAACTAACTAATAACGTTTATACGCTCACTCTACCACACGTAGGCACTTTTTTCTAATGAGCCTCAGCGTGTGCTTCGCTGTGAGAGCCGTGTGGCTCTGCTATCGCGAGCTTAATAAAGAAGAGCATGAGCATAGCGAACACCGCCGCCTGGACGACCCCGACAAAGGTCTCAAACGCCATGAGCGGCACTGGCAAAACATATGGCATGAAGAATCCTGCCACAGCCAAGAGCACCTCACCTGCAAAGATGTTGCCAAAAAGACGGAAGGAGAAGGATATGAAGCGAGAAAGTTCAGAGATAAACTCGATGATGCCTACCACGAAGTTAAGCGGCGAAGTGAAGTTGAAAAACTTGCTCCCGTAGCGCCAAAAGCCTAAGAGTACGATACCGCTGATTTCAATCGAAAAAACGGCGATGATAGCCAGAGCGAGCGTAACATTAAGGTCAGTATTAACTGGGCGCAACAGCGGCACTGTCTCACCCGCGTGGTGCACCACAAGCGCACCCATAATCGGCAAGAAGTCGAAGAGGTTTGAGAATGCGATAAAGAGGAAAACAGTGACGATGAGTGGGAAAAATCGTATCGCGAGTTTGCGATTCCCCAAAATCTGCGCCATGTAGTCGATCAAAAAGTCGAAAATAAGTTCAAAAAAGTTTTGGACGCGGCCAGGGATGAGCTTTGGGTTGCGACCAACAATCACCGCAGTGATGATAAGCAGCGCCATGACCACCCACTCAGCCACGAGCGTGTTCGTGATCGGGATTCCCCACAAGGTCCCCACACGCTCGGCAGCAAGCGCTATGTGCAAACCGCTCTCCATATCTATTGCTTGCATGCTACCATAAAGTTGTCGATATGGTATACCTCTCACTTTTAATCGCACTTATGGCTACACTTGGAGGCTCACTCTCCTACCTGGCAAATGAGGCGCCGCCCGGAACTGTGCTTTTTACATATCGCTCGATGGTGAATGAGCCTGTGGAAGAGTTTTTAGCGAAAAGTGATGAGGATAAAGCTCGCCTCAATCTCCTCCTCATAGACGAGCATCTCACCGCAGCAAAATCACTTGCGCTGCAAAATAAACTTACCGTCGCAGGGCAAGCAGCTATTACTGAAGAAGTGGCTAGCCGTATACAAGCTATAACTGAAGTGCTCGAGCGTCTCGAAGTCCAAAAAAAGCACGCGCAAGGCGCACAAATAGCAAAGACGTTGTATCAAACACTTGAAAATCAATCACAGTCGTTGGCGCTTGCTAGTACGCAAGGCTCCCTTTCTGTACAACTTGCGCTCGCCCCTATAGTAGTGCGCCTGCGTACCGCACAAACGACAGTCTCGCTCTTAGCTACCGCAGCCGCCGCCCGCGCAAATGGTATTGAAACAAACATTACTCCACCTGCGAGTGTGAGCACGATACAAAAATAATTTCAGTGCCCGCACTTCGAAGCTCCATTTATGGAGCCCAGTAGTGGACCCTGCGAGAATCGAACTCGCGCCTCTGCAATGCGAATGCAGCGTTTTACCACTTAACTAAGGGCCCGGTCGGGATGCCGAGAATCGAACTCGGGTCTCACGCACCCGAAGCGTGCATAATGCCACTATACGACATCCCGGTGCAGCCTATAGGATTCGAACCTATGACCCCACCCGTGTGAAGGGTGTGCTCTACCAGCTGAGCTAAGGCTGCGATACGTCAAAATATATAAGGAAATGTTTAAAAGCGAAAGGCCGTCTGTTCTGGACAAACGGCCTAGCTCACCTTATCAGGCAATAAGCCCTCGGCGTTGTTCGCCAAGATTTATTGAGGTTGGTTGAAAAGCCTCTTTCAGTGCCGGAATACAGTCGTACGGTTTGCACGCCCCGCACATAAAGATGTCGATTGCCGCAAAGTTCCGCTCCGGCCAGGTGTGGATCGAGATGTGACTTTCAGCCAGCACGAGCACTCCCGATACTCCGCCGTTTGGCGAAAAGTGGTGGAAGTGGCCATGCAGAATGGTCGCCTCTGCAGCCTCTGCAGCGCAACGCAGTGCGCGTCCAATATGCTGTGGGTCGCATAAGTTACTCGCTCCCCACAAGTCGACGAGCAGGTGCGTCCCTGCAAACTTCACCCCGTCTTTTTCAACGAAGTAGTCTTTCTCTGGAACCATACCGAGCAGTCCATCCATTCCTCATTCCCCCAGTTAGAGAACAAAACACAGTCTGATTTTGAATATTACACACTAAGCACTATATGTACATATTTTATGGTGTATAAATCTGTACTGATTTAGTTGAGATAGTGGTGCCACTTTTGTTTTTACTCGTGAAGGTGATGGTGTAGGGCGCGCTCCCCTTCCAGTTCCAACCAGTGAAGTCGACCATAGCCTCCTTATGCGGCCAACCGTCGGTACTCGTATACATAGGCACTTGCCCGCCGTTATCTACCTGCCAAAACATATCGTATTGTGATGTGTCAGTATTTTCCACGAGCGCTTTAAATGGCTGCAGGCCGCCGATGTGTACATTTGGTACTGGCCACCATATGCTCGTTGAACCACTGGTTGGTGGCGGATTGGTTGGAGGTGGGTTGTTGGGAGGAGGATTATTTGGTGGTGGCTGTACTGCGCCCGTCCACCATTTTTTAATCGTGTCTTGAGCTGGCTTATTTTGTGGCGCGTAATCGGTGTTACCGCTACCGCCATAATTAGGATTCGGGCTCCACCACCACAGCGTCATGCCCTGCACCGTCGAATAGTCATTCCAATATTGGAACAGTGCTTCATAATCATTTACCTGCTCCTGTGCATCATACCCACCGCCCATGCCCGAGTCCCATGGATGTATATGCGCGTTGGTGACACTGCGATACCCCACTTCAGCGAAAATAATTGGCTTGTTCCAGCGCTGTGCTATAGGCGCGATGTCATAATTATTTACGTTTTGCCACTGGCTCTTCAGTGAGGCGACTGAGTTGTCGGTATTAAAGTCGTAGTAGGCTGAAACGCCAATATAGTCGAGCTTATCCCAAAACTGAATGTTCGGAAGCTCTGACGCCCACCCTTGTTGGCCGCGGTTAGCGCTATACGTAAGCGCGCCCTTATATACAGCGCGTACCCGATTAATCATGCCTACCCAGCGCTGGGTATTGTCACCATTTTGCGAAGCGGAGGCCATATCAACCAGCTCAGCTCCAAGCTGATAGAGCTCGACTCCTTGCGCCTGCCCTAACTGGCCATAGTGTACGAGCACATCACCATACTTTTGATACCAGGTATTCCTATCGCCTGGGTTAATGTTGGCGCGCCACTCGCCATTGTAGTTCTCAAGATATATGGAAATCTCCGCTTTCATCCCAAGAGAGTGCACGTATTGAATCCCTGAAATAAGCGAGCTATCACTGGGTGTGTTCCACCCAGCGTTAATGTCGGTAGCGCCTGAGTTAGATTGGTAGTACGGGACGATAAAGTTCACCGTGTTGCCGCCCGCTGCCTTGAAATTCCGTACCGATTGTTGGAAATCGCCACTCCCAAAATCAGTAGTAGATTGTGGGATGAAACTTGCGCCCTTATAGACCCAACCACTAACCGCTGCCTGCGCCTGGACTGGCAAGAGCAGTGGCACGAGCAATGCAAAAAAAGACAAGAGGACGCCGCTCTTATACAGCAAAGTTTTCATACTGATACGTTGTTATTACTAAGAAGACTAGTATCCCAAAGTACCGCTGAATGAGAGATGAATATAAAAAAGACCCCGGTCAAAGACCGGGGTCGAGGTTTGGGGGGAAGCCATTGTAGCAGCGGCCGATTTAGGCCGCGTCTTCAAAGTTGCGGTCGTTGTCCACAGAGCCGCCATTCTTCCGCCGGCGCTGCCGGCGCCATTGCGTGAAGCCGAGACCAACCATTGCCATACCCAGAACGCCCGCTACCGGCGGTTCGGGAACCCCACCAGGCGGTGGCGTGTCGTGTTGTACGATCGTGGTGCCAACCGGGCCAGTATTGCCAGTGATCGTGCTGATGATGTCCGCCGATGCGAACACGTTCGGATTGCCGCCAGTGCTGAGCCCCAACATTGACGTGTTGGCATTGAGCACCGTAAGGTCAAGCACTGTGCCGCACGTGCCAGGCAAGTGGATAGTGCACTCGATCGCGTACCCGAAGTTGCCAAAGCCGTCCTGATGGTATGGCGGCGATCCAGACGCCGGCGCGAAGTTGGATGTGTTGATCTGCACCGTCAAGCCAGTCTGCGTCATCGCGAACGCGAAGGTATGGAGCCCGGTGTCGATCAGATTCTGGTTCATCGCGACCTGGATGTTCAGATTCGGTCCCACGTCGGTAGCCGTGGCGGTACCGAACAGCGTCGACCCGGAACCGCACAGGTTGGTGCAGTGATCGATGTCGAAGTTGTACGTTACAATCGCTGCTTTCGCCGATGGTGCCAGCAAGGCACCTCCGACCATGAGCACAGCCACCATGGCCATGCGCTTGAGAAAGTACATCAGCTTGTTTCCTCTTTCAGTTCCAGGAACTAAGTCTTCGCACACGAGGTGTATGCAGACCCTTTATAACAGCAAAAAGCAGCATTGTAAATACCCCTGTGAAAAAGTTGAAAATCCCCTTTATTTGCAACATGAAATGAAGGCGGCCACCCAAAGGTGGCCGAAGTATGAAAAGTTCCTCTAGGCTGAGAAGCTTACAGTGGTAGTCGAGTACATAGGGGAACATAGGTGCAAAAAAGCGCACCCAAAAGCATTTGGAGACCGATAAACCCCCACACCCACGGGCCTGCCTCGTCAATGTTTTCAATCCACTCCTCCAGACGGTCGCGGTCGAACATGGCTGTGTCCTTTGCACTATTCCTCATGCATACTACCACACGAGTGCCAGAGCTAAACTAGCGCTTTGGGGAAAGGTGGGCGACTTTTTTAGCGCTTTATGGTATAGATAGTGGTGCGGGCCCTTAGCTTAGTTGGTACCCGCCCGAACGTACCGTTCGGTACGGGCGGGGAGCGCCTCATATGCAATATACCGTATACGTTCTTAGGAGCGATGATGGAAAGTTGTATAAGGGAATGACTAAAGATCTGCACAAGCGATTGTTCGATCACAAAAGTAAACACACCAGAACTACTGCGCGGATGCACAGCCTCATAGTTGTCTATACCGAGCAGTTTGATAGTTTTGAAGAAGCAAGAAAACGCGAGCTGTATTTCAAATCAGCAGCGGGAAGACGGTTTCTAAAACAACATATTGGGCCCTTAGCTTAGTTGGTAGAGCGCCTCATTTGCAATGAGGAGGTCAGCGGTTCGAATCCGCTAGGGTCCACAAAAGACACAAACATCCCGCCTGCGCGGGATTTTGTGCTTTTGTGGAAGGCGCAGCGATGTTTTTGTTTAAGCAAAGCGAAAGGCAAAAACCGCGAGCCGGGGTCACAAAAAATTAGAGAATCTCATCAATCTTGGCGGCAAGGATAAAGTCGTTTTCGGAGAGACCGTCTATGGCGTGGGTGGTGAGCTCGACTGAAACAGCGCCCCAAGAGATGGCGAGGTCCGGATGGTGGCCCTCTGCTTCAGCGATAGCAGCGACTTTATTTACAAAGGCTATACCATCTTTAAAATCTTTAAAACGAAATTCACGCACGAGGAGGTGCGCATCATCAACCAGCATCCACTCCTCATTAAGCTGTGCCATTATCTCTTGCGCCTCTTGAGGCGTCATCGGATCTACTCCCCCTTCGCACGGTATGCAGCGGCGTTTTGTGAGCGGCACTTTTAGGTCATCATCTGCCATAGCCATATACTACCAAATTACACGTGAGTTATCGCTTATGCGCGAGCCCGATCACATGGTCGAGAAATTCGCCCATACTTGAACCAATGGCGTGCAGCGCTTTAGGTAATAGCGACTCTTTAGTCATCCCTACTGCTGCCGCGCTATTAATTTCAAGAAAATATATGCCCCGCTTACTCACGATAAAGTCTGAACGAGAGTAATGTTTCGCTCCCAACGCTTCATGCACTTTAACAGCCGCATCACACAGCGCCTGTTTTTCTTTATCACTAAAGTTGCCAGGGCAAATCTCTCTGGACTCACCACTGTATTTCGCATCATAACTAAAGAAGCCGTGTTTCGGCGGCGGAATAATTTCTACGGGGAGCAGTGCATACGACTTTTGGTTACGAAAATTATCAATAACACCAACAGTCGCCTCTCGCCCTTTAATAAACTCTTCAACCAACACTGTCGGAGAGACTTTCAGTGCCTGCTCTAACCCTGCCCGAAGTGCGTGGTAGCTGTCGGCCACCGTCATACCCACCGACGATCCGCCAATAACCGGCTTGATAATTGCTGGATGTGGAAATGTACGAAAAAGATGCAGCGACAGCGCATCGAGATCTTCACCAGGTTCAACAAGTACGCCTTGAGCAATTTTGACGCCAAGTTTTTTTACTATTTCGCGCGTTGAGTGCTTATTAAATGCGATAGTTGAGGCAAAAGCGTCTGAGCCCGTGTATGGTACGCCGACCTCTTCAAGTAATTTTTGGACGACGCCATTCTCTCCATATTCGCCATGAAGCACATTAAACGCGACGTCCACACCAGTGAGCGCCTTCTCGGGCATCACGGCGCGGCCGTGCACATGCCACTGCCCTTCTTTATCTATGAAAATATCACGTGCTTCGTATTTGTCTTTGTTGAGATGTTCGAGCACGTTCGCGCCAGATTTGAGCGACACTTCATATTCGCTCGATGGACCACCACGAAGTACTCCCACCACAGTCCTCATATACTGGAGTATACCAAGAAAATGCTGCCGGGGTCACCGGCAGCACAATGCTTCTAACCAAGCAGTTCCTTCCTGCTTTTCTTGCGGTGATAGCCGATAGCAAAACGGTGAGCCTCGGCGTTTGCAAGAAGAATGTCGCGTTCACGATCTTTGATGAGGTCTCGATCGCCTGTTCCGAGTGAAGTCGACGGGCCTCTAATTTCGCGCGGGCGGTGCTTTTCGTCCTTGACCACTCCCACCACAGGGATCTTGATCCCCAATTCCTTTAAAAGTGACTCAGCGACATTAATTTGCGCGGTGGCGCCGTCTACCACTATGAGCCGCGGCATCGGCCACTCTTCGTGCCCTAAGCGACGCGAAAGAATTTCCTTCAGCGCTCCTGGATCATCACCCGCCTTCGCTTGGCGCAAGCGAAATTTGCGATACTCACTTGGGCGCGCCGCCCCATCCTCAACAACCGTCATGACGCCCACCGCGGCAGTACCGCGCAAGTGCGCGGCGTCATAGGCTTCAATTCGCCAAGGGCGCATTGCCCCGAACGAAGTCGAGGGGCTACGGTATTCATCTTTAATAAGCGAAACATCTTGAATATGGTTGAGCGCAAAGATTTGCTTGCGCAGTTGTGCTGCCTCTTCAAAATTCTCATCTCTCGCAGCAGTCTGCATATCACGCTCGAGCGACTTGATGAGTGTAGGCTTTTTAGCTTCAAAAAAGAGGGCGATGCGGCGAATGATCTTTCGATACTCAGCCCGACTCACCTCGCCCGTACATACGCCAGGGCACAGCCCAATCGAGCGGTTAAAGCACGGACGGCAATGTTTTGCACCCTTTGCTATCTGTGCGTCGCACGGCACACACTTGGTGTCTCGGTATGGAAAGATTTTACGGATCAACTTCAGCGCCTCCTTTAACTGCAACCCATGCGGAAATGGGCCAAACACATACAAATAACCGCCGTTCTCAGTTGCCGAAGCAAAACTACCCTTCTGGAATGGTTCATCTAGTGACAGGGGGGTAGTTTTGTGAAGGCCTCTTGCGAGGGGGTGGTTTTTTGAAGCGGTTGAGGCTCCAGCAGCAAATGATTTTTTCACTAGGGTAGACGTTCTAAAATCATTTGCTGCTTTCGCTATAGAGTTTGCTTGCAGTTCTTTTCCGCGCTTGAGCTCAATAATAGGAAACTCTTCGTTAGTGATAACGACATAGTTCCAACTTTTGTCGTCTTTTTCGTCAGTATTGTAGTGCGGCTTATAGTTTTTGATGAGGTGCGCTTCGAGGATGAGCGCTTCGAGTACTGAGTCGGTTTGACGCCAGTCGATAGACTTTGCCTTCGCGACCATGTTTGCTATTAATTGCGAGCGCACCTCTGCAATATCGGGCGCGAAGTATGAGCGCACCCGGTCGCGCAGGCTCGTTGCTTTGCCAATATACAAAACCTCTTTTTTGGACCCAAGGAAAAAGTACACGCCGGGCGTGTCAGGGATTTTTTTAGATTTAGTTTTAAACTGATCAAGCGTCACAACATTGACACTTTATCATAAAAGTGCTCTTCCAAAAAGCAGAGCGCCCCCAAACGGGAGCGCGTGCGCTTAGTGGAGATATTTCTTCTCCATTTTTGCTGCCAACAGTTTGGCAGCTTCAATCTTGGATGGATCGGCAGTTACTCCAGTCCAGATGCATACAGCACGATCAGTTACCTGCCTACGAAGTATTCCAGACTCATCCTTATCAGCGTGCGCTCTTGCCAGCCTGAGTGCGTGAGCGTATGCAATCAACCGTTTATGCAACGGCGTGGTTATCGGACAGATCGTAAAACGATCAACGGCATGTACCAAGTCAGCTGGTATTACGAGTGCCACGGCGGCCTCCATCAAGTTTACGAAGAGTTTTCTTCGCGAGGATCTCCTAGATTTTTAAGATAGCACAGCAATTAATCTTTTACTACTTGTGCACTCCTACTTATCCACTGTTTACTGGGTGGATTGACCCGCCTTGCCGTCGGGCAGGTATATCAATCCACTATCATGTACGATTTTAAATTTTATTTCAGTTTAGCGACCTTTGAGGACGCGTTTGAGATATTTGCCGGTATGGCTCTTGGGATTGTTGGCGACTTCTTCGGGCGTGCCTTTAGCAACCAACTTACCGCCACCCACTCCCCCTTCAGGACCAAAGTCGAGGAGGTAATCGGCATTTTTAATCACATCCATATTGTGCTCAATAAGCACTACTGAATTTCCTGCTTGCACGAGGCGATTGAGAATATCGATAAGTTTTTGCACATCTTCGTAGTGGAGTCCCACGGTCGGCTCGTCGAGAAGATATATTGTTTTTTGCAGGTGTGGTCGATACAACTCGGCAGCGATCTTTGTGCGCTGTGCCTCACCGCCCGAGAGTGTTGTGGCCGACTGGCCCAACTTCAAATACCCAAGACCCACCTCATCGAGCGTTTTGAGGCGGTCATAAATTGCAGGGATGTCTATGAAGAAATCGAGCGCCTCTTCAATCGTCATCTCAAGGATGTCATATATACTCTTTTTCTTGTACTTCACTTCAAGTGTCTCCTTCATAAAACGCTTACCGCCACAGATGTCGCACGTGACGTATACGGTCGGTAAGAAGTGCATTTCAACGGCAATGACCCCATTCCCCTCGCATGCTTCACAGCGGCCACCTGAGCGCGACTGAGGCACATTGAAGGAGAAGCGGGATGCTTTCCACCCACGAGCACGAGCCTCAGTAGTCGAGGCGAATAGGTCACGAATAAAAGTAAACGCACCCGTATACGTTGCCGGGTTTGAGCGTGGCGTGCGCCCGATTGGTGACTGATCAATCAAAATAGCGCGACTGAGATTATCGAGCCCTTTGATTGAGTGTGCGTTAAATACTTGGTTGGTGCGATAGCGTTTATCAAACCGTGCTTTAAGGTTTTCATATAACACTTCATAGAGAAAAGTCGACTTGCCCGAGCCTGAAACTCCGGTGATAGCGACCAAGCGCCCGAGTGGAATTTGGGCGTCTAGATTGGTGATATTAAATGCGCTACCGCCTTTGATTTCTATCCAACCTTTATCTTTTTCGCGGCGCTCTTCGGGTACCGGCACCGCCTTCTCGCCACGCAAGTAGCTAAGTGTTACTGAACCGCTATCGTTTTTCTTTGCGGTAAGTAACTTTTCCAAATCATCTGCTACGACTATATTGCCACCGTGGACACCAGCACCAGGGCCGATGTCGACCAAAAAGTCACCTGCATAAATGGTATCCTCGTCGTGCTCTACGACAATGATGGTGTTACCTAAATTGCGCAAATTCACCAATGTCTTGATGAGACGTTCGTTGTCGCGTTGGTGCAAACCAATAGTCGGCTCATCGAGCACATAGAGCGCCCCTACGAGCCCAGAGCCCAACTGAGAAGCAAGGCGGATACGCTGTGCTTCACCACCCGAAAGCGTATTGGCGCGACGCTCGAGCGTGAGATAGTCAAGACCAACATCGAGCATGAATTTGAGGCGCGCAGTAATCTCTTTAATAACTGTTTTAGAAATCTCCTGATCCTTTTTCGACAAATCTAGGTCAGTAAAAAAGTCATACGCATCACGTATTGAAAGTTTGGTGATGTCGACTATGTTTTTAGCACCTTTCGGAACGCCAGCTTCAGGAAAAGCACCGTCTTTTTGAGTACTAGAAACTGAAGCAACTGAGTCCTGAGCTGCGTCTACCCTAGCAGCGACGGACTCAGTTGCGGAAGTTTTTTTAGTTTTTTCCTTGTATAAAAACACATTGAGCGCCTCAGGGCGCAGGCGCGCGCCATGACACACTGGGCAGGGCTCGTCTGAGAAAAGGTGTTTAGTGCCCAAACCATTACACGCTGGGCACGCACCATACGGCGAGTTGAAGGAGAAGAGACGTGGCTCAACCTCCGGGAACGAAAATCCATCATACGGACACATAAACTTTGCCGAGATGAGTCGCTCGCCCGTGGTGTCCTCGATTTTAACTAATCCTTCGGTCTCACCAAGCGCACGCTCGACCGATTCTGAAAGGCGTTCTTTTGCTGAAGCGAGTTGTTGCTTATCTTTTGATGAAAAATCAGAGATGAGGATTTCGTCAACGAGCACATCTATATCGTGCTTTTTATTTTTTGAAAGGATAATCTGCTCACGCAAGCTCAAGAGCTTGCCATCGACTTTCACTTTTTCATACCCCTTACCCAGCAAATCATACAAGAGTTGATAGTACTCACCTTTACGACCCACCACGACCGGCGCAAAGACACGCACCGTGTCATTTTTAATAACAATATCGAAGACTTTGATATCTTGCTTCCCTGCCCCGCGGGGCTTTGACGAAGAGGAAGGGGCGAGTTTGGTAACCCCTTCAATAATGCTATGAATAATTTCTTCATTACTATGCTTGCGGATTTCGCGCCCACAGGTAAGACAGTGGGGCTTACCGACGCGCGCATAGAGGATGCGCAGATAGTCATAAATCTCCGTAATCGTCGCCACCGTCGAGCGTGGGTTATTTGAGCGACTCTTTTGGTCAATCGAAATCGCTGGTGAGAGACCACTAATCTCTTCAACATCAGGTTTTTGCATCTGGCGCAAAAATTGCCGTGCATAGGCCGAGAGCGATTCGACATATCGACGCTGCCCCTCGGCAAAGATAGTATCGAACGCCAATGACGACTTCCCTGAGCCTGAGAGCCCAGTAAAAATAACCATCTTACCTCGTGGAATTTTGAGATCGACGTTCTTAAGATTGTGTGTTTTCGCACCTTTTATGTAGATATACTCTTCTGCCATAGACACACGCACAGCCCCGAAGCGTGCTGCTTAGGGGTCTATAGTGCTGTGGCAATAGTATACCACAATTATTTAGTAACGGTAATAGACTTTGTGGTCGTGTTGGTGAGTTTGTCAGTCGCAGATACGGTAATAGTGTGTGAGCCCGTGCTAACAGATTTGTTCGACAAACTATACGAGCACGAACTTACTGCGCCACAGTTTTTAAGTACACTACCATCCATTGATATCACCATAGCACTAATGCCACTTGAGTCACTTGCTGAAGCTGCGACATTAGTATTACCGTTACCTTTTAGTTTCGCACCGTTGCTTGGCGAGGTGATGCTAATAAGCGGGCCGACAGTGTCAGTAAAGACGGTAAGCGATGCAGCCCCTGAGGTGCTATGCGCACTAACTTGAGCATCCGCTACTTGTGGTGACGTGGTATACACTCCATCGGCAGTATTTGCCGGCACTTGGACAGTATATGAAGCTGAGCCACTCGCACCCGGAGTGAGTGAAATACTTGCCGGTGAGAAAGTCGCTGGCCAGCCAGCAGGTGCTGCTGAGGTAAGCGAGAAGGTGCTGCTCGGGCAGGTGCTGCTATCTTTATTCACGACAGAGACAGTATAGGATGCGCTCGCTCCTGCTCCAGCAGTCTGGCTGCTAGGCGTGATACTGAGGGTTGGCGCCGCTGGAGTACAGGCTGGCTGTGACGACGCTATAGTAACCGTTACGCCCGCGGCTGTATGACTCACCTGGGTAATTGAGAGACCGTTTATCGAGTCGGTGAATGTTGCACCATCAGTGAGCGCAGCATTCGTGTAGTTACTATCTCCCGGCGTAAGATCGAGCCACGCAGTGTTTCCTGATCCTGCGCCTGCGACGTGGATAGAAGCGCCACTCGTCAGAGTGCTTGAAAGATTCGTATCATTGCCGATTGGCTGGCGATAGCCGATGTAGTAATACTCGTTGGTATTTGGTTTTGGAATTTGTATAAGTTGGACACTCGAAGATTTTCCTTCAATCGGCGCAATAGTGTAGGTACCGCTCGCATTTGCGCCGAGCTTCAGTACATTAGCAGCTGCAAACCACCCAAAGAAGAATTTATGCGCCGAATTTGAATCATTGCTACTGTAATATCCGAGCGGATCAAAATTATCACCATACTCAGAGAACGAACAGTTACTATATACGTCGATAGCCTTACTGCCGCACGCACGTGTTGAAGCGTGGTTTTGTCCAAGCGCATGTCCGAGCTCATGTTCAACTACCTGCACGAAATATGGTTGGTTATATGCATTCACGACTGAATATGAGGGAGACCCGCCCACGGTTGAAAATCCACCCCACCCGCATCCCGCATCCGGCACGACATATACCTTTCTGGTGTAATTGCTCAACACATACCCAGCATTTGTTGCCGCCTGATCAGCAGCTGAACGCACCGCGTAATCATTGCTACACACCGTGCTCGCAGCGTACGGCACGGTAAACCATGGGGTGACATCGCCACTAAACGATGTCTGCCCATATGAGTCGTTTTGGTAATGCATATTGAGCGAGTTTACGTCAGTAAAGAAAATTCCCGCTATTTGTGTTTGGCTGTATGGCTGATTCGATTTATCCGTAAAATTGACCGGTATAACGATCGTCTTCTGCACACCAATTGCCGCTGCTGCACCTGCAACTTGTGTTTGGAAGGTGGTGCCGCCAGCGTATGCAACCGCAACGTCTTGTGCAAGCGCTACGCCGTGGACTTTGACACGAGCACCGGTGGTCGCGCCAGTCACCCCATCAGCAAAATGCACTGTATATACCTTCCCGGAAGCCTCATCCTTCACTTGGTACTGAAATTCTGCGTGTTTTTCCTTCTCGTAGTCACGGTGGATAACGGTGAGTTCGCCTGAGAGATCAACAGCATCCTCGAGTAGTGGTTGAATCGAATCAGGAAGTCTGCGCGCAAGCCCCGGCGGGATAGTAGCAAGAAGAAATTGCTTTGGGTTTTGTTCCATAAGTTCTACAAGCGCAGCCTTACGCTCAGACACAACACTCGTTAATTGACTGAGCATAGCAGCTTCCTCCTCTGGAGTCTGTGCAGCAATATAGTCTTTGGAGAGTTTCAGCATCTGTGCCGTAAGTTGCCCGACCGAAGAGGTTGATTCGCTCGTTATAACTGCCGCTTGCAGCGGCATATCTAGTGCTACCTGCCGTAGTACAAATTGACCCATCCAGGCAGTAGCGCCAGCTAATAACATGAAATGAATAGCTGAAATATGTTGTACCGAATGCCACGCCTTATACCAAGCATGTTCTTTTAACAAGCGTTTATGTGTGTCTTCCATACCTGTCAGTATACGGTCTCTTGCGACGCAATATGCTGCTTTCATGGGGATAAAACTCATCCAGACGTCATCTTGTGTCCTGTTTACTAGCAACTAGACTGCACGAAAGGAAGAAGAGAAATGCATTTGCGTCAGCGGTGGAACACGCTGTGGGGGCACCACTATATTGAGCGGACATTTTTTGAGTGGTATGAAACACTCGCGCAATTCTACAATGGGCGACCATACTTTCATTTGGGGTACATAGCACGACTCTTATATGAATTTGACTCAATACAGCGGCACGTCTTCTTGGCTCGCAAAGAAAGTTTTGAGGATGTTGAAAAAGCACTATGGTTCCGCGAAATATATCGATATCCGCGACGACGAGATAATGAGGAGCAAAGTGCTCAGTTTGCAGACATGCTCATGCGATTCATGCATCAACCAAACATGGCACGCGAACGCGTCATGTCGCTTATCATTGCAACCAAGCATGCGCATATGCAGTTTGCGCCAGATCACCAACTTATCTGCGACCTCGATTTAGTAAAATTCGCCAGGAGTGCAGACGAGTATGACCGCATGCTCTATTCCATCCGTAAGGAAAATAAGCATCTCATTGACCTGCATTACGCAGGGCGGCGACTCTACGATCTTGAATCACTCACCCGACGGGAACATTTATACTATCTCCCGATCTTTAAAGAGCGGTATGAAGCACAAGCAAGAGCCAACATAGAGCGGGAAATGGCACTTTGGGAGAGGGTGCTGCGAAACCAAACGTAACACAACGCTACCCGACCTCCACTAGTGGAGGTCGGGTTTTTATATATGATCGAAGTAATTTAAGCGAGAACCTGCTGGAGCATGAGCGCTACCCCAGAGCCAAAACCAGCAAGCATCACGAAGTGGGCGCCAGAAATACCCGGTACCTTGTGCCACGTGGCATACATATCATTCTTCTTCATCAACCGCTTATGCAATTTTTTCATTGTGAAAACGCTTACCAACTAATGCTTTTAGTATGCCATTCTTTTAGAACCCCACGAAGCCCTGGTGTGTATAACTTATTTTTTGCCTCGTGAGCGCGGGCGCGCGGCACGTTTCGGCTTCCCCTCCCCTCCTTCACCTATGAGTGTATAGAGCTCGTCGCGAATGAGTGCTGCAGTCTCAAAATCAAGATCCTTAACCGCTTCGGCCATTTGTTTTTTCTTTTCGGCAATAAACTTCTTAGGATTTTGTTTATACAGCTCAGCATCAACCGCTAAGAGGGTATTCACTGCCTTACCATGCTCAGAGCGCAGCTGGTCGGTAATATCCTTAATCGCCTTATGTACTGTCTTGGGCGTAATACCGTGCTCCTTGTTATATGCCATTTGGATAGCACGACGACGGTTGGTCTCGCCAATCGCAAACTCAAGCGACTTGGTCATTTGGTCGGCATACAGAATAACGCGGCCGTTAACGTTACGCGCTGCGCGGCCAATAGTTTGAATGAGCGAGGTCTCCGAGCGCAGGAAGCCCTCTTTGTCTGCATCAAGAATGGCGACTAACTCTACCTCAGGCAGGTCTAAGCCCTCGCGCAGTAGGTTCACGCCCACCAACACATCATACTCGCCTTTGCGGAACTCGGTGAGCGTTGTGATGCGGTCGAGCGTTTCAACATCGCTGTGCAAGTAGGCAGCCTTAAATTCTCTATCCTTTAAATATTCGGTAAGGTCCTCAGCCATCTTTTTGGTAAGTGTCGTGATGAGCACGCGCGCACCACGCTTAATGACTGCTGCTGCCTCGTCGAGCACATCAGCAACTTGTCCTTGATATACGTAATCATCAGCTCCAGGAAAAGCACCCTCTGTCACAAGATGAACCGTTCCAGAAGGTGCTTTTCCTTTCGCTTTGGGGTTTGTTGCGAAAGAAGCATCTTCTTCTTGAGCGTCTACCTTAGCGAAAGAGGAAGATGCTTCTGAAGCGATGCTTCCTCCCGTGACCGGGCGCACGATAATTTCCGGATCAACAAGACCGGTCGGGCGGATGATCTGCTCAACGATGTGTGAGCCACTTTTTTCGCGCTCGTAAGGGCCAGGGGTGGCTGAGGTATAAATCACTTGACCCACCCGCTCCTCAAATTCCTCAAACTGCAGTGGGCGATTATCAACAGCGCTTGGCAAACGAAAGCCATAGTCAATAAGATTTTCCTTGCGTGCCCGATCACCCGCGTACATGCCACCGATTTGTGGCACGGTTACATGCGACTCGTCGATAACGGTAAGGAAGTCTGGCGTGCCGTCAGCCTTGTGGGGGAAGTACTCCAGCAGCGTGTATGGCGCTTCACCCGGCTTACGCCCATCAAAGTGGCGCGAGTAGTTTTCTATCCCGTTGCAGTAGCCAATTTCACGGATGAGCGCTAAATCGTGGTTGGTGCGGCGCTTCAGGCGCTCGGCTTCAAGCAACTTGCCAGCACTTTCGAGTTTCTTAAGCCTTTCTTTAAGCTCGAGTTTGATCTCTTCAATAGCACGGCCGCGTTCATCTTCGGGCGTCACGTAATGCTTCGCCGGAAACAGAAAAAGCGAGGGGGAACCACTTGCCGACGTGTCCCCGTGATGACCTGCAGCAGAGGCAAGTGGTTTCTCCGAGCGAGTAATAGCATCAATGACACGAATTTTTTCAATCGTGTCGCCAGCGAACTCAACGCGGTACAGCACCTTCTCGCCCGTTGGCATAATCTCAACCGAGTTACCAAGCGCGCGAAAAGTGCCAGGCTTTAGGTCTGCGTTGGTGCGCTCAAAGTACACGTGGATAAGCTCGCGGATTAAGTCGGCGCGATTTTTCTTTGCGCCAACTTTTAGCTCGACATGTACCTTTTTATACTCCTCGGGAGAGCCCAGCGCATAAATGCAGGAAACTGACGCAACAATAATCACATCTTTGCGCGAGAGGAGCGCTTGAGTCGAGGCGTGACGCAGGCGATCTATCTCTTCGTTAATTTGCGCCTCTTTTTCAATATACGTGTCTGAGGTTGGGATATAGGCCTCAGGTTGGTAGTAGTCGTAGTAGGAGACAAAGTAGTGGACCGCATGGTTCGGAAAAAACTCTCGATACTCCTGCGCCAGCTGGGCCGCTAAAGTCTTGTTATGTGCGATGACGAGCGTCGGTTTATCAAGTTGTGCAATAACATTCGCTACCGTAAAAGTCTTACCTGAGCCGGTCACACCCAAAAGCGTCTGGTGCCTAGCGCCGCTTTTAAGGCCCTGCACCAAACTCTCTATAGCCTTGGGTTGATCCCCCGCCGGCGCGTATTCAGACTTCAGCTGAAAATTGCTCATATAGCTATTATACAAATTTAGCGATTTTTATACTTACTCAAAAAACTGTCTCGGAAAGATTCAAACGAACCGTTGAGGATTGATTGGCGGATGCGCTCGGTGAGGTTGGCAAGAAAGTAGATGTTGTGCTGTGACGCGAGCATGGGTGCAAGCATTTCTTTTGAGCGAAAGAGGTGGTGGATATACGCCTTCGTATAGTTTTGGCACACCGGGCAGCCACACTCTGGGTCCAGCGGAGAAAAATCTTCTATATACTGTCGATTTTCAATATTCATCGGGCCATGGTGTGTGAAGACGGTGCCGCTGCGGCCATTGCGCGTAGGAATAACGCAGTCGAAGGTATCGACACCATACTCAGCACCAAGGAAAATATCTTCAGGCTCACCTACGCCGAGCCCATGTACCGGCATGTCGCTCGGTAAATAATCGAGCATAGTAAGCGCCGACTGGAGCGAATGCTCACCATACTTTTTACTAAACGAACCACCCAGCCCAAACCCATCAAACCCCATGTCGCCGATGGTGCGTGCACTCTCCTCTCGCAAGTCATCAAACTGCCCGCCTTGCCCTATGCCATACAAAGCTTGGCGGTTATTTGCCTCGATATTTTGGCGGTGCGCTGCGAGCGAGCGCTTGGCCCAGCGGTGGGTGCGCTCCATCGCTGCTTTTTGGTATTCATAGGTTGCCGTGGGCTCGGTACACTCGTCGAATGCAAAAAAGATGTCTGCACCAAGCTTGTGTTGGATTTCAACCGAGCGCTCGGGCGTGAAGCGATGCATATCACCATTGAGGTGCGAGGTAAACGTGACGCCGTCTTCGTCGACTATAGCGAGCTTGCCGTGTGAAGTAGCAAGATCTTCGTCATATAGCACTGGTCTCGCCTTGGAGGAACTTTCTTTTTTCGCTAGGGTAGATGCTCTAAAAGAAAGTTCCTCCTCTGCTAAAGCGTCTTCAGTACCAAACTTCGAAATTTTCTTCCCAAACCCCGACCCCAGTGAGAAGACTTGAAACCCCCCTGAGTCGGTCATAGTGGGGCCACTCCAATTCATAAACTTCCCCACCCCACCCGCCTTTTCAACGACTTCCTCGCCCGGTGAAAGGTAGAGGTGATAGGTGTTGGCGATGATGGTTTTAAGCCCCAGCTCTTTGAGTGTCTCTGTTGCGACCCCTTTAACAGTTGCCTTAGTGGCGACGCCAACAAATGCCGGCGTCTGTATCTCGCCGTGCGGAGTTTTAAGCACACCTGCGCGGCCACGCCCGTTTTTGAGCTTTGCCGCTGTAGTGAAAGTTACTGGACGCATGCAAAAGACAGTAGCAAAGTTGTCGTATCTAGACAATGCGAAAGCGCACTATCGTGGGAGCGTTGTCGTTGCAACGACTGAAAGCAGATCAATCTCAAACACGAGCGTTGCGTTTGGTGGGATAGGGCCCATTTGCTGTGAGCCATAGGCAAGGTTCGGAGGAATAATAATGAGGCGCTTCCCTCCAACCTTCATGTCGCGGATGCCCGCATTGAGACCTGCGATGATGCGCGAGTCGCCAATCTGAAACTGTAGCGGTGTGCGGCCATAGGACGAATCAAACACGGTGCCATCTTCTTTGAGTTTGCCAATATAGTTAACCACTACGATATCGCCCATTTTGGCGCTCGCACCTGAGCCCACTCTTTCGTCTTGTACGATGAGTTGTTGTGGTGCTGCAGCCGCTTGCTCGAGCGCAGCTGCAGAATTGCTTGGGGTAGCAAAAGGATTTTGAAATACGAAAAAGATCGACACGACCGCCAACCCTGCAGTTACCGCAAGAGCGGTAGTAAAGTGCTTTTTGTTCATACGATAACCATACTAAAGCCTCGCTATGGTGCAAGCGCATTTATCCCCGCTGCCACATCGCTTGAGGATGTCAAATAGTGCATATTGGCAGCAAGACACACGAATGCAATTGCTGCTATAACGAGACCTGCTGCGAGCGTCTCGTGGGACTGCACTTCTATGTGCATGACAAAGGTGAGGACAACCACTACCAAAACAAAGGCGCCCACCAGCGCTAATACAGTGTTTGCCACCCTTGGATCACTAAAAATACGAACCAATTCGCGCACTACTGATTGAGCGGTTTGCATACTCAACACAGCAGCTGATTGCTCGCTCAGTGGAGCACGCGTGATGAATGAATCCGTTTGGCGCGCCACCATGCTGGAGACTAAAAAACCTTCAAGAGTAAGTGAGAGCGCAAGGAAAAAAACTAACCAGGTTTTTTGCAGTACATGGGGGCGATACGTATTTTCTTTTGTTGGCGTTATATAGTGCTCTACCTTCTTCCACACGCGGCTCATATAAAAATTGTAGCATTAATTGTGGTGTACAATAGATACATGCGTGTGGGTAGCAGTATAGTGGCGCTCTTTTTGTTTGTTCCTTTTTTTGCCTATGCGGCAGGTTTTGCAAAACAATCGATGTTTTTGTCTCAATCAACGGTCACCGAAGGTGAGACAGTGTTTATTTATGCAGTTGTTGAAAATGTCTCGCCCAACAACTTTAGCGGTACGCTAAAATTTTCAGACGCCAGTGGCCCGATTGGTCAGACGCTCGTCACTCTTAAGGCAGGCGTTGCGGACACCGTATCAGTCACGTGGACGCCAAAAGCTGGCCAGCATGATGTCACCGCCAAGCTCGTCATCGCTGATGGCACGGTAGTCGAGAGTCAAAATGCTATTTTTTATATAAACCCGAAACCTTCTCCCGCATCCGTCACCAACTCTCCAGCAAGCGCACCGAATGACTCCCTGCAGGCAACTTCCTCTGCAACCTCAACCCCAACCCTCATTGAAAGTTCTGAACCATTGCAACAGTACGTACTGAAATACACTCCACAGGTCGGCAAATATACCGCACCTGTCTTTGCATCAATCGACAAAGCGCGCACCACCGGCGCAAAAAAGTTAGCGGATGGCACCGCCTGGTCGACCAAATCTCTGCAAGACGCCTCCGCAAAACCCTCGAGCTGGAAAAATACTTTGTGGCTTATAGCAGTTACCGCTGTGCTATATATATGCTCAGCACTGAGCTATCTCCTACACAACATAGGCGTATTTTACCCCGCATTTGCGATACTCTTTCTCTTTGTTCTCTGGCGCCTCTATCGGCTTGCGCGACGCTAGTTATTTTACGTAAAAAGTAGCACGTGCGGTTACCATCACCTCTTTTTCGATGGTTGAAGTGTCATAGCTTCCATAATCCTCGACATTTGTTGAGCTTGGGGCAAGCACTTGGACCACGCCGCTGGATGCGCTTTTGAGCGCACCCACTGAAGACCCACCTGCCTTGGCAATTTGCACTGCACGGGCTTTCGCGTCAGCTATAGCTTGGCCTACCAGCGACACCCGTAACTGCGGGAGTGAGCTTATATAGTACTGCGGTTGGTTAGGTGATACGACACTGCCTTGCGTCACCGCACTGGAAAGGCTACTGATTGTGCGCGAAAGTTTGTCGATAGCATCTACATCGGTGGTACGCACGGTGACTGTTTCGTGCACATTGTAAGTTGTCGGTGCGTTTGCATCCGAGGTGTAATTTTGATCTACATAGACAACCGAAACGGTGACACTTGAGGATGCGAGGTTTTGCTTCGTAAAGAAATCCGCTATCACCTGCCCATCGTGAGCAATTTGGGTATACGCGGTCGAGACTCCACTCGCCAAGGCGTTGCGGCGCACATCGATAGTCCATGTTGCTTCATCAGCACGCACTGCGGTAGTAGCTGAGCCAGTCACTGAAATAGTGTCACTCGTACCACGCGCGCTTATCCCCCAGCCCACCATAAGGAGACCGAGTAAGAGTGCGATACCCAAGATGAGCGCGGGCCAGACAAACGGGCGGCTAAAAAAGGATTCTTTCGGCATACAATTACTTCGTTATTTTATAATACCAAACACTCAGGCTAAATAGAGCAAGTGTTGTTACAGCTGAAATAGCACAGAACATGCAAATCGCATTAATAATGAATATTTGCACGAGTTCAAAACCAATCGAGCACACCAAGCCAATGCCGGTATAGACAAGTGCACCAAGGCGCAGCGCGCGTGAATACGGATCGATAGAAATTAAAACCGCGAGCGCGAGCATGTAGACGTAATAGACGAGCCCGATGTACGCAAACGGCACTCCCAGCGGCATTGAATACGGACTATTGAGTACAATCTCACACCCCTTAAGCGCACAGCCCGGTGTAATACCCAGGTAGTGGTAGTACGAGAGATAGAGTGTATCCGCAATACCAATAAAGGTCGCGGCAATGAGGTAAAAAGGTGCCAAGAGCGGCTTTGGTGAGGCGGTCATACCACTACTGTATCACTTCTTGAGGAGGTTTTGGAACTTTTCCTCCACTTTCTCTATCTTCGGTGCTATAACGAGCTGGCAGTAGCCGGCGTCTTTGTGGTTCTCATAATATTTTTGATGATAGTCCTCGGCTATATAGAACTGGACCAGTGGCTCAACGGTCGTTACTATCGGCTTGTCATACATGGGTTGGATGTTTTTTATATACATCTCACTCATCATTTTTTGTCGCTCTGTCGTATAGAAAATTGCTGAGCGATACTGTGGGCCCACGTCATTCCCCTGCCTATTTGGCGTCGTTGGATCATGGCTCCCAAAATACACCTGCAGGAGCTCAGCAAAAGAAATATTGTCAGGGTCATACACTACCTTCGCAGATTCAACATAGGGCGTCTGTCCCGTCGAGACCTCTTCATACGTGGGGCCAGTAGAGCGCGTATGTACCGGCCCTGCATATCCTGGCTCCACCCGTATAACACCCTTGATCATTAAAAACACCGCCTCGGTACACCAAAAACAACCACCGCCAAAAACTATAGTCTCGTGTTCCATAGCCTTATTTTACCATTTTAACCTATTAACACCTCATATTTGACATATACTTGGAATATGGTATATTAAAGATAGCTGAAATTTTGAAAGTACTCACATGTCGCACGAAACGGTAATCTCTGCTGCTGTGGCAACACAAAACCTGCAACAGCAGGAGTACTGGAGCAACGTAATCCTTGCCGCGCTTGTGGTTTCGCTAGTGCTGCTGGGCGTACTAGCTGTTCTTTTGGAACGGTATGTGCTCAAGCGCAGTGTCGCGTACCAGTGTCTTCAGCGGGGAAAGCTTCCTCGTAAGCACTCGTGGCATGGCAGAGTTTGCCCTCCACCTCCAAATCAGATGTGGCTTTTACGCCACCGGCTACGTCTGATCCTGAATCGGGTTGTATGGCGGCCCACACAACGGTCTGGTTTAAGCCGGCCCGTGTTTGAATAACGCTCGGCATACTGGCCCACCCTTCCACAAGGTGGGCCTTTTCAATTATTTTAAATACTTCTTTCCTTTTAATTTTTCAGGCAGATATGACTCCTTGTCATACATCGTATAATTTTTGTGATACCCAAGCTCTTTCATAAGCTTAGTTGGAGCGTTGCGAATATTCATCGGGATGGGCAGATTGCCGAACTTCTGCACATCTGCGAGCGCTTCGAAGTAGGCGTCATAGGAGCGGCGACTCTTTTTACACTCAGCTAAGTAGGCAGCGCCGTGTGCCAGATTAATTTGTGCCTCTGGGTAGCCGATAGTTTCGCAGGCGCGAAAGACAGCGTTCGCGACCACGAGCGCTGTAGGCACCGCCAAGCCAATATCTTCGCTCGCAAAGATGACCATGCGTCGTGCGATAAACAATGGGTCTTCGCCACTATCGACCATGCGCGCCAAATAGTAGAGCGCTGCGTCGGGTTGGCCGGCGCGCATCGATTTAATAAAGGCCGAAATAGTGTTGTAGTGCTCCTCCCCTTTTTTGTCATAGCGCAGGTGTTTACTTTGGACCGTTTCTTTGAGCGACTCGAGCGTTATCTTGCCATACAACTTAAACGTATTTTCAAGCACCGTTATTGCTTGACGGGCATCACCTTGGGCCAGTTCAATGAGCCACTCCTTCGCATCTTTGGGCACCTTCAACTTGGTGCGCTTAATGATCTGCTCCATGTTTTCTGCAGTCAGTTCATTGAGCATAAACACACGACAACGCGAAAGCAACGCGCCAATCACTTCAAAACTTGGGTTTTCAGTCGTAGCACCGATGAGCGTAATATCGCCACGCTCGACAAAAGGCAGCAAATAATCCTGCTGCGCTTTATTAAATCGATGGATTTCATCAATGAAGAGTATCTTCGGCCGAGTCGAAAATTGTATTTGGTCTTTTTTTCCGAGCACTCTCTTTATATCTTCCTTACCTGAATCAACTGCAGAGAGTTCATGAAATTCTGCATCAAGCGCATTTGCATAAATGCGAGCGAGTGTCGTCTTGCCGCTCCCCGGTGGGCCCCACAATATAAAGGAAAAGAGGTGCTTCCCTTCTATTGCTTCACGCAGGGGCCCGCCTGGTACTTTCGTACCAGTCGAGGCAAGCTTTCCTTTGCCAACTAAATGTTCTTGGCCAACAAATTCCTCAAGGGCCTTCGGCCGTATTTTCGATGCCAGAGGTTCCATGTATATATTGTATCATTTTGGATGATTGACAATTTACACAATTTTGACATAAATAATTTAGTAGCGTTCTCTCTGAAACCCTAACACCGAGGTCTACGATGAACTCTTGGATTTGCTTTTCGCTTGCGGCACTATTTGCCGGAGTAGCCTTGATAGCTTTCGTGCGTCTTGTATACACTAAGCACATTAGCACCGCATGGCTAGGAAAGACGACTCTTGTAACATTTTTTGTTAGCGTAGCTGGATTGCTATCAATACAATGGGCACTGGTCTATAGATATCCTCCTGGGGGCACCGCCGGATCCTACAACTTCTTTAGCGCAGTCTTGGTCGGCGCGGGGGTCGGTGCAATGATTGCATTCCTCTGGTGGTACATATGCGATCGAGCGCGTCATCTTCTCGAGCAATGGAAGTATATATCTACCAGTCGGTGACCCCAACTTAGGAGAAAATCAATGGAATGGAAAGATATGAGCTACAAGGATAAGGCTCAAACGGCCATGTATGCTATTATTGCACTTGCCGCGATTTTGCTAGCAGGAATCATGCTTGGGGAAGGAATCTTCTAACTCAGCAAGCCCCCATACGCAACCGGCGTTCCGTTAACGGAACGCCGGTTTTTACTGTATACGTTTGTATAAGGCTATCACACAAGAGTTGCTAATTTGAAGATTGGCCTTTCTTCCCCCACTGTGGCACAGGACCATCAAAGATCATTTTTGCTGTGATCGTTTGACCGTTTATGTCTCCCGCAACCATGATATGGTCATCGATTTTGATACTCGAGGCGCTGCCTTCGGTTGGCTTGCTACCCGTACCAGGAAGCAGCACTTTCGCGCTTGACGCATCAACGGTGTAGGTCGAGGTCGCGTTGGTGCGCGGGTCGGTCGTATTCACCGTAAGAGTAGTGCCTTGTATTGCAGTGACTGTGCCATGCACCCCGTGGCCCATACCATGTCCCATGTGCCCACCCATCATGCCGCCCATGGGTAAAACACCATCATGAATCTTGGTGGCGGTAACTGAAGTGCCGCTCACCGTACCTTGCGCCATCAGTGTATCGCCCACTTTAATGTCACTAATACCTACCGTCATGTTTTTAGTAATTGAGGCGCTACCGGCAGTAACGGTGTAGGTTGTACCATCTTTACCCGTAAGGGTGATGGTGTCCCCACTCACTGCGCTTACGGTACCCACCACCCCATGAGGAGGCATGTTTGACCGTGAGGCGCTTGAGGTGTTGGTTTGTGCGAAGGTGAGCGCACCAGCGCCAAGCGCCGCAACAGTCACCGCACCAAGTGTTGCTCCAAGCAGATGTTGCGTATTGATCATAGATAATAAGTACGTATTGATTAGTAATTCGACGTCGACTTACCTGTATACGCATCAAGATCGAAAAACGATGCAGTGCACCGCATGAAGCGCTCAGTACGTAGTAATCTGGTAGACTTTTCATATGGAGCGCAGCGATGAAGAACTAGTAGCGGCGTATCTGCGTGGCGACGAAGAAGCGTTTAGCACCTTAGTAAACCGCTATCTCAAAGTGGTATATTCTTTCGTGGTGCGGTTTGTTGGCGACGAGCACGATGCCGAGGATATTGTGCAGGAGACATTTTTAAAGGCATGGAAGAGCGCCAAGTCATACAATGAAAGCACAAGTAAATTTAAAACCTGGGTACTACGCATCGCGCGCAATAGTGCCATAGACCATCTACGCAAGCGAAAACAAGTACCCTTCTCTGCCTTTGATACCGACGAGGGTCTTAACATGCTCGCCGAGACAGTGCCTGACACCGCGCCGCTACCGGATGAAGAATTTGCCAAGGCGCAGGATGCCGAGTCTCTCAATAAAGCCATGCAATCGCTTAACCCTGAGGCTCGTGAAATATTACTGCTCCACTACACCAGCGGTCTTACTTTTTTAGAAATCGGCGAACTACTGGGGCAGCCTCAAAATACCGTTAAAAGTCGACACCATCGGGCGGTACTAAGCTTGCGGAAGGTGCTATCCACCATATAAGCCTATGTACAAAGCACCAAATAGTGGGATAGAGCCGTATACTACTCTCATGGAAAGCAAGGGTCACACAGCACTTGATATGCTTGAGCCTCCCGCGGGGCTCTACAGCGCGGTACTTGCCCGCATAGCGCTGGCCCGCCGCCGCAAAGCGCGCCTCCACTTAGCTGCTGATACGTGTGTGTTTTTCTTTTCAGGGATACTGTTGGTGCCGCTCGCGCAGTATGCGGGCTTTGAGATATACACCTCTGGTTTTTATGAATTCTTTTCGCTATTTTTCTCAGACCGCCAAGTAGTGCTTAATTCGTGGCAAGAGTTTGTCTATGCGCTGTTGGAAAAGCTCCCCTCAGTAGCTATGCTCCTCATACTTGCGGCGATCATAACTCTCGTATGGTCATTGCGTCGTGCTTTACTCTCTCTGAAAGTCGCGTTCACTTCTTTGCACACGATATGAAATTCGCTCTCTTGCATAAGATCCTTTCGTCACGAGTTGTACTCTTGGTTGCTATTTGTTTGGGAATAATGCTCGCGTTCGCGCTTGTCTTTCATGCAGGAGCCTCCTGGGGTGAGCGCTCTGCCATAGAGCGCATGCGCCGCGGCCCGGGGGGACCACCACCTTTTTTTGGTTTTCTCCCCCACAGTTTCATGCCTGAAGGACATGGCGCTATTGGCATCATTTCTTCAACCTCTCTCCCAACGTTCACCATGCGCTCTCGTGAAGATGATATGGTGACGGTTGTGGTGAGTTCAAGCACGGTAGTGGTTGGCAGCTCTGCCCATACTTCCGCAGATCTTGCTCCTAATCAAACAGTTGTCATTATAGGTTCGCCAAATAACGAGAACATGTTGCAGGCGCGAGTTATTCGCGTATTACCAGCTTCACAGCAATAATTGTATGATCAAATGGATTCTTGGATTCGTGGGGCTACTGCTTGTTGGCACTATTGGCTACACAGTCTACAGCTCACGCGCTCAGACCACTCAAAACCCTGCAACACGTGGCGGTACTTCAGCACCGCTTGAAACAACTAACCCGGGCGCGCTTAACCCCGAAGCCACGAGCACAACCTCTGCAGGATCTAGCAACACCAATTCGAGTTCAGGCTCTTCAAGCCAAATAGGTGGCACTCCAAGTGGTTACACACTCGCCGAGGTTGCTAAACATAACAACTCGAGTAGTTGTTGGACTGCTATCAATGGCAGTGTGTATGACGTTACAAGCTGGATCAAACAGCATCCAGGCGGCCAGCAAGCTATCCTCAGCCTGTGCGGTAAGGATGGTTCAAGCGCATTCAATGGACAGCACGGCGGGCAAGCCCGCCCCGCTTCTGAACTTGCAGGCTTTCGCATTGGGAGTCTCGCTCAGTAGTATATGTTTGGCATACCACGCGATGTTATTTTTTACACGCACATAGCGACACTCTGTGCTGCGGGGTGCGGCGTTGTCATAGCAGACAAAATCGGCTTCTCATGGTTTTGGGGCAAGGTAGAGACACTCTCACCCCGCACACTCTCTCGATTACACAATACTATGGGCGTGGCGCTCACGCTCATGATACTCAGCGGCCTCCTGCTCTTTTGGCCTGCGCGCGAGTATCTCATCACGCGGCCGTCGTTTTATATAAAAATGACGTTTGTGCTCGTATTGATTCTTAACGCATTCGTAATTGACCATCTCATGACAGTGGCGCAGCACATGCCCTTTCGGGATGTGCCTCCTAGTAAAAAGCGTTTCTTGCTGCTGAGTGGCGCGGTATCACTCGCTTCGTGGTTGGGGGCAGCAACGATGGCGTTCTTTCTTTTCCCCGACTAAAATTCGCGAGACTCACCGTCAGCAAGCGTCACGTATTCAGTGTTTGGTACAAACATATTCAGCGCCATTTTGGGGAAAGCACGAAAACTTGGCACCAGCATGCCGTCGTGTACGCCAAATGCGATGCGCGCGCCAATAGTCTGCGCAAAGTGCACCGCCTCAGAAATTTTCATCCAGGGGCCAGCCACAGGGAGCGCGAGCACATCCACTGCTCTGCCTGGCGCATGAAAGTTATCGCCAGGGAAATAAAACTTGTTTCCGATCATGTAGGCTGTATTCTCAACCATACCCATAGTCTCAACGATTGGTGCGTGATCCTTACCAAATCCTTCAATAGATACCGCTTTAAGCGTTGTTGACTGCCCATCACCTACCACCGTGACGGTGTTAGTGATGCCAGCCTCTGCGATAAGTTTCGCTACCGAACCATTAGTGATGATTGCGGCCTCGGGATTATTGCGCACCACTGTGTGCAAAGACTCTATATGAAAATGATCAGCATGCTCATGCGTGATGAGTATAGCGTCTAGTCCAGTGACTCCCTCTTGCGCGCCAATGGTAAACGACCCCGGGTCAGTCAAAATCTTTACACCATCAATCTCAAGCACCATTGCACAATGCCCCAACTTTGTTATCCGCATACCTGCAGTATACCGTGTCTCTAAACATTATTTAGATGAAGTAGGCAGCGTTAAATCCAGATGTGCAAAGGCGTCTGAGAAGGTCGTACCGACTTTTTTCCCCGGGTTGAAGATATTATGCGGATCAAAAATCTTTTTCACTTGGATGAATAGTGCGTACATCTCGGGACCAAACATCTTTTCAACATACGGCGTGCGCACGAAGCCGTCGTTGTGCTCACCGGTAATCGAACCATGATAAGAAACGACCAGGTCATATACCTTGTGCGACAGCTCATCGATCACCCGCGCCACTTTTGGGTCGGTAGGGTCTACCAGTGGGATGATGTGAAAATTCCCATCCCCCACATGCCCGGCTATTGTGTACTGCAGCACATCACCATAAGGCTTCAAAATGTCCTGCAGTTTAGGTAAAAACTCTGGCAGTGTCAGCGGAGGCACGACAAAATCGTCGATAAAAGGGGCGGTGCGCTTCCCACGCACCTTTTTGCGCAGCAAGTTAAAGCTCTCACGGCGAATCGTCCAATATTTATGTGCCGCGACCTCATCCTTCGCGATACGCACCCCAATGTGTGGCTGCGTCGCGTGGATTTCATCAGCAAGCGTCTCTGCTTTTTGGAGTGCCTCTGCTTGTGTCCCGGCGCGAAATTCAACAATAAGAATAAGTTTCGGCACCCCTCCGCGCAGCATCAAAAAAGCTTCGGGGATGAACGACACCCCAAGCGCAAACATGTTGCTTTTCATCTGTGCTGCGAATTCGGGAAAATATTTTATAGCAAGCTTTAGTGTGTTGTCGTCGTATGATTCAAAGCTATCCGGCGCGTGCTTGAGCACCTGGGGCACCACGGCACCCAACTCTGCTAAATCATCTAAAAAGAGTACGGTCATGGAGGCGAACGGTTTTGGATGCACGAGTCCGACTTGCGCCTTGGTGATAATTCCCAAGGTGCCCTGTGCACCGACCATAAGGCGCGCGAGATTGAGCGACTCTACCCCATCACCGATATCCCACAGCGCATAGCCGCTGGAGTTTTTCTCGACCTGAGGCTTTCCTTTTTCGATAGTTTCTTTGTGGAGCCTGACAAGCGCAGCAATATTTCGATATACCTCGCCCTCAAAGGACTGCTCTGCTATTTTTAGTGCCAATTCATGGCCCTTCAGCGGCCGCAGGGTGTGTGGTTGACCATCGGCCATTACCACTTCGAGCTCTTCTACATAGCGTGCTGTTTTTCCGTACTTAAGATTCTTTTCACCTCCGGAGTTGTTACCAATCATGCCACCCACCGTATTTAACTCACGTGACGCGGTGTAGCTCGGGAGTTCAAGGTCTTTTTGCTTTGTCTCTCGGTCAAAATCACGAAAATACATACCCGGTTCAACCACTGCGTGGGTATCCTTAAGCTCGAGCAGTCGGTTAAAATGCTTCGTCATATCAAGAATGATCGAGTCATTTAAGGGACCGCCAGACATGTCGGTGCCCGCAGAGCGCGCGGTGATTGAAATATGCGCTCCTGGAGTTTCCTTTACATGATTGACGAACTGCACGACCGCGCACACATCGTCGGTATTTTGCGGCGCTACCACTACCTCAGGCACAACACGAAAAAGACTCGCATCTCGCGAGAATTTTTCGCGCGTCTCTTTTGAATCATCCACCTCACCATGCACGACACTACGCAGCTCTTCTGCCAAAGACATGCATAGATTTTAGCATGCCAAAACGACACTATGCGGTAGGGTCTGGGAATTGCGTGTAGATTTTTTCAATCTCCTGCATAATTTCAGGCGAGAGAGTAACATCGGCTGCTTGCATATCGGTCGTAAGCTGCTCAACGCTGGTGGCGCCCAATATTACGCTCGTGGTAAATGCGCGCTGCTTTGCAAACGCGAGTGCGAGTACTGCGGGGTCCATGTTATTAGCACGAGCGAGCTCGACATATGTACGCACCGCCTCTTGAGCATGCGGTGGATTGTATCGATCTTTATTGCGCTCAAAGATGGTGAAGCGTGCGCCCGCTGGCTTCTGCCCATCGAGATATTTGCCAGTGAGCACGCCCATAGAGAGTGCCGAGTACGGCAAAAGTCCTATGTTTTCGCGCAAGCACATTTCAGCCAGACCAATTTCAAATGTGCGGTTAATGAGCGAATACTGATTTTGTATGGTTGCTATGCGCGCCAATCCCTTTTCACGCGAAAGTCGCAGCCACTCTGCGACACCCCACGGGGTGTTGTTTGAAAGGCCAATAGCACGCACCTTTCCTTCCTTCACTAACTCTGTAAGCGCAGTGAGTGTCTCTTCAATCGCTGCCCCATCCTGTGCAGTATCAATTTCACTGACCCCGCGTGGACCCCAAAAATTTGCCTTTCTGTCAGGCGAGTGCATTTGGTAGAGGTCGATATAGTCGGTACCAAGGCGCTCCAAACTCCCTTCAATAGCTGCACGAATATCAGCACGAGTAAGCCCTGTTGATTGGCGAGTTCCTATTGAGTTCGATTGGTGTTTACTTGCAGCTTTGGTCGCGATAATAAGATCGTCGCGCTTACCGCGCTTTTTAAGCCACGAGCCTAAATACCGCTCAGTAGTTCCCTGTTTGGATTTGTCAGGTGGTATGGGATAAATTTCAGCGGTATCAATAAAATTAATGCCACCTTGAGTCGCATGATCTAACTGTGCATGCGCTTCAACTTCGTCACACTGTTGGCCCCAGTTCATCGTACCCAGGCATACAACACTCACCGACATATCAGTGTTCGGTATTATTCTTTGTTCCATCGCACACAGTATACCAAACGATGTGCCCTACAAAATACTTTCGCCTGAAAAGAGTCGGATGAGTATGACAATAATGGCGAGCACTAGCAGGATGTGAATAAACCCGCCCAGCGTGTAGGAGGTAACGAGCCCCAACAGCCACAAAATAACGAGGATAACGGCGATAGTCCACAACATAGTAGTGAAATTAGCTAAGTAATAGCTCTATAGCACTACAGTATGGGTGAAGAGACGCTTAAGTTAGCGTCCGGCGTACTGTGAGCCCCCAGGGAGATAGCTCCACATTTTTTGATCTTCGCCGCCATCGAGTTTAAATATGGCGACTCCGCGCACCCCGAGCTTTCTGGCAAGTGCCACCTTGTCGGCGACCGCCTGACCATCACTCCACCACACTATGTTGAATGGAGGTTGGATACCACCCGCGATCGATGCTTGCGAGTAGACCGCATCTGGAGGAGCAGTAGTATTGCCAGCTGCAGCGGTGGTCGTCACCCCACCAGGAATGCTTGCGAGTGTGACAGCAGCTTGCGTGGAGTCGTTCGACTTATAGATAAACGAGAGTTCTCCCGCCGCATTGCGCACCGGTGTAATACCCAGCTGTGCGGCAAGCTGTGTCGCGTACGTCGGGTTAAATGCCCAATTACGATCATAGCGGAATCCTTGCTGGAGCGGGGTCACCGAGTATTCGTACCCATAGGTCGCGATACCGACCAAAATCTTCTTTGGATTGATCGATTGTTTAGCAAGGTTGATGACATTCTCTACCCACGCTGGGTCTGCCACCGGCACGTATGGCGCGGCGCGGGATTGATTAAGGAGTACATCGATAGCGCCCTGGTCATAGGTCATGATCTCGACGCGATCACAATATTTATTGAGCGCTGCGTAGTCGTTTGAAAACTCAGTTGCGTCTGGAGGCACGGTGCCGTTATAGCCATAGCGATTCACGAGCGGCATGCGCGCTTCAATCGAGCAGTACAGCCACTTATCACCCAGGCGCTGATACAATCCCTTGAGGAAGGTTGAAAAATAATCTTTGGTGGCAGCGTGCTTCGCTTCAAAATCGATGTCGATACCATCATAGCCGCCATTTTTTACAAACGCAGCAATTTCATCTTCAAGTGCTACTCGTTTTTTTGGATCACTCAAGACAGCATGTATCACATCGCCACTGCCCGACATGATAGTGGGGATGACGCGCACTTTCTTTGCTTTTGCGCTAGCCACAAACGAGGTCCATGGTTCTTGGTCGAGCCCACCCGCATCATATATGGTGCCGTCGCTTTTAAGTGTCAGCACAAATGGGCTCACTTCAGTGAGTTGGGAGAGGCGCGGTAATACATCCGCGGTACCGGTTGCTTCGCGCCAGTATGGTATCCATCCACCCGCTTCAAGCGCTCCGGTCCACAAGGGGCCAGCGAGCGTCCCATTCAACTCGCGGGATGAGAGTGGCTCTGCAGGCCCGAGCGCTGCTTGCGTTTTGGGGCCTACAACCCCATAGACGCTCCCCGAGCACACTATCTTTTTTTCGCATTGAAATTTCTTCACCGCCGCGAGTGTCGCCGGCCCGAAGGTGCCCGTAGCGGTCGTTGAGAGATACCCTTTTGCGATGAGTGTTGTCTGGAGCGCAGTCACGTCATCACCACTCATGCCCAGCGTGAGCGCGCGTGATGCCGCAAGTGCAGGCGATGCCACAATAAAAGAAGCCACTACTAATGCTGCCCCTAGAACCCGCGAGAGTTTCGTAGTCATTAGCACTAGTATACCGCAGCTAGGGCACCTATTCCATAATTCCTAATTCCGCAGGTTAAACCTGCGGAATTTTTTGTGTATAATACTTTTATGGCCACACGGAGTCCGTTTATGCTTGGTGAATGGTACCATTGTTACAATCGAGGCTTCGAAAAAAATACTGTTTTTAGAAGTTCTGTGGAGTATGAACGGTTCCTCATATATTTATTTGTATCGAATTCAACTGAACGGTTGCGTGTCTCAGATATACCAACCACTGAGTTACATACAATTTTTTCGAGCATAAACACCAACAACTCAGACCCTATAGTTGAGGTTGGTGCTTATTCACTTATGCCAAACCATGTTCACTTTTTGCTGAAAGAAATACACGAAGGAGGAATAGCCAGTTACATGCAAAGAGTTTTTACGGGCTACACAATGTATTTCAATAATAAACATCAACGTACAGGCTCACTATTTTCTGGAACTTTCAAATCAAAGCACGTACACGATGATACATACCTCAAGCAAGTCCTTCCCTATGTCTTACTTAACCCTGTTGAATTATTTGAGCCAAACTGGAAGAGTGGAGTCGGTTCAATTAAATCTATCTCAGAGAAGTTGCTCGAATATCCATATTCAAGCCTCGTTGATTTTATGGGCAGCGATAGGCCTCAAAGTAAAATTGTTCATACTAATTGGGAGCAATATTATGACCAGATCCCAACGCTCGACGACATGTTGGCCAACGCCAAAGAGTATTATCAGGATCATTCTCCGCAGGTTTAACCTGCGGATTTCACAGGAGTAAATCAATTCATACCATTTATCATGGTTATACTATATTTTCTGAGCAATTACATGGAACACATGCCACAACTTGTCTCTATGGAGTGCCGTTCCTTTAACTCTTTTTTCCTCCTCGAATTTAATAATTCGCCACTGATCAAAAAAAGATTCGACTTCCTCCCGGGTATGAGTAGTGATCCCCTCCCGATTATTCCATCCATCTTCTTTACCAAAGAATTGACCTGAAAAAACACCTCCATCTTCAAGGGAGTTGTATATATTCTGCATCGTTGTAGCAATTTTTTCCGTAAATGGAAGAGAATACTGCGCATTTACCAGTGTAAATTTTTTACTAGGAAATTTAAAATCCTCTATCTTTTTTGAAAGTATTTCAATTTCATTGCTTTGCAAGGTTTCAACATTAGGATCAACTGCAACGACCTTAAACCCCTTTTGAATCATTTTCTTTGAATCCACTAGATTTCCTGCACCAATATCAAGTGCGTACCCTATGTGTGCATATAAAATAGCCTCGCTTAGTAGCAAACTAGGAAGTTTATTCTTTGTTTTTTGGATGTATGTTTTCCAGTCCATAAAAGTACTGGCCCCTGGTTTATCCAAAGGGCCAGTTGGTCTAAGGGCTATCGAGTCTGTCGCAGCGGCCGGGGTTTTATTCGCAGCCGTCGCAGCATCCGCCATTGCAGACCGAAAGCGCAGCGATTTCGTCAGGATCAGTGCCGAAGTGTTGCTCGTGAAGTTGTTGTAGACGCTTCAAGTCATTCGTCTCGGGCTCGATTCCAGCATTGTGGTGCAGGAAAAAACCGTAATACCTGTTGCAGTCTGCTGCATAGTCCTTCGTACACAAGATATGGCAGTGCCACACCTGGTCAGCATCCTTTGTTGGAAATACACCCTTATAAAGCTTTGCCAACATGGCGAAGCGACGATAGTCGCGCTCGGCGGCATCCAGCCTGGTATGGCACCAATCCGGGTGCTCTACAGCAACTCGAGCCATGACCTTGGAGAGATCAAAGTCCGGCAGAGGAATAGACGAGACCATTGTGGTCCTTTCCAAAACCAGACTCATCACTGGCGCATTCATGCACTTACACTCCTTCACATTAGGACAACGAACCATTCGCTTCCTAAGATAAGTATTACATGCGTCAATGTTATGTCAAACAATGGAGACCCTGGTAAAAGCGGAAATTTAAGGCTCGTCGATAAGTAGTGAGAGGAGTGATGCTGCGCTCCACGCCTGAACGCGACACGCTTTTCCCCCTTGGGGCGTCGTATATTCAACATACCCATCGCCTACAAAGCCAAATAGCTCTATAGGGGTCATGAAGTGCTCATAGGCGGTAAGGAGTGCCTCGCGTACCACCTTGGCCTCTTCGTGCATCCCCGCGCGGCGCAAGCCTTCGGCCAATATCGCAGTGTCATGCGGCCAAATGGAGCCATTGTGATAACTAATCGGGTCATAGCGCTTCGACTGTGTTGAAAGTGTGCGTACGCCCGCTTGGGGTACGAAGAGGTCGGGAGCGAGTAGTCGGCGCCCTACCCCTTCAACATAGGCGGGGCTAAGCACCCGCGAGGGTGTAGCATCGGCTTCTTTGAATGTCGCCCACAGCACATGCCCCATGCTCGAGCGTGGGCTCACCAAGAGTCGCCCATCGCCCGAGAGGCCGCAGGCGAGCGCCACATGCTCACCGCGCGCACCCAACACAAACGTTTCATTAAATTTCTCTTGCAGTTGCAGTGCACGATCGTGGGCGATAGCGCTGAGTGATGCATTAAACGGCTCAAGCATAGTGCTGGCTGCGCGCAGCGCTACGTATGCATACGCTTGGACTTCAACCGGAGCGATAGGATACTGCGGCACATCATCCGACTCTTCAAAAAAGAGCGACTCGGTCGAGTCCATCCAACTTTGCACGCGCAGCCCTCCTGAGGAGCGGTCGGGGTGGAATCGATAATCGATAAAGCCATCACCGTTGGTGTCGCCATAGGTCAGCAGCCACTCAAGCGCAGCAGTTATATGCTCAATATGCGATTCAATAAACGCCGTGTCGCCAGTAAGCTCTCTATATTGGTGCATGAGCATGAGATACAGCGGCGTGGCGTCAACCGTGTCATAATTGCGCATCACTTCATCGGGGTAGAGATACCACGCGGCGCCTTCAATTGTCCTGGTAGCGGAGGGGCTCGTGAGGTGCTCATGCCCCTCTGGGCGAAACTCGTGAATAATCTTGCCTGGCTCTTCGCCACTTTCAATCACCAACTCTTTGCCTTGCAGAGCGCTGAGGCTATCTAAAATCTTGCGCACGATGGAGAGTAAATAGGCGTCCCTCGTTTTTTCATACACCTCGAGGAGCTTCAGCCCCGTAATGAGCGAGTCGCGCCCAAACACGGCGCCATACACCTCGCTGCGCGAGGAGGCGACAATACCGCGTTCATCTTCAAGCGCTTGGATGCTCGAGTATGCCAATTGCCACAAGTCGTCACGCATGAGGGTGAGTATACCTACTCGCTTTTGGGTGACAAAATTTTTTTGTAGATCTCTTCATATTCGGCAGCCATACGCTCGACACTAAAATTTTCGAGTGCATGTTCGCGACAGGCTGCACGCGAAATGCCACTCACCGACTGCACCGCGTCGATCATTCCTTCAATATCTTCGACCACAAAGCCGGTCTTCCCTGTTTCAATAAGCTCTGGCACTGCGCCGCGATTAAACCCTATAACGGGGCAGCCGCACGCCATCGCTTCGATAATGACGAGGCCAAACGGCTCGCGCCACGTCACCGGGTGCAGCAGGCAGTCGGCCTTACTCATGAGGCGATTACGCTCCTCTTCGTCGACCTCGCCAACCCAGCGGATGCGGTCTGAGAGGCGCGGCTCCACATATTCGCGAAAGTACGCGCGGTCGGTACTCTCGAGCTTTGCGGCAATAATAAGTGGTTTATCAAGCTGCACCGCTACCTCAATCGCTAGGTGTGTCCCCTTTTCCATACAGATGCGCCCAACAATGAGGAGATACCCTTCGGGCTCTTCGCCAAACGGATAGTCCTGCATAGGCAGCCCGTGGTGTACCGTGCCGGCGTGGTTCATGCTTGGTACCGGGTAGGCCTGCGACTGCGAGATGGTGACGATGTAGGGGTTGCGCAGCGTTTGGAAGATGCGGCGGTTATCGGCAGTAAACGGCCCGTGCATAGTCATGACGACCGGCGTCGTCGCGATGTTGGCGGCGGGTACACTAATGGGTGCGAGGTGGTCATGGATAATGTCGAAGTCGTCTTGGAGCTCATACGCGAGCCCGAGGTTAAGCAGCGACCAATTGTTGGTGCCATAAATATCTTTAAAATGCGCTTCACGAAGCCCTCGTGGGAATACCGACTCAAGTTTGGCGTGCGTGATAGAGTCACCACTGGCAAAAAGCGTCACTTCATGCCCACGCTTGAGGAGCTCTTCGGTGAGGGCTGACACAATACGTTCAGTACCGCCATACTTTTTAGGCGGCACCCGCTCCGCTATGGGAGCAATCTGTGCAATTTTCATACCCTTATCTAACCAGGGTCACACTGAAGCGCTCATGGAGAGAAATTAGTTGCGTCAGTCTATCGCTTGCAGTATGAAGGGGTACTAAAGCCAGAAGAAGGAAAACGACTTTCGATTTTGTATTTTTAATATATTATTTGATCCCGAGAAAATATAAAGCTACTGCAACCCCAAAACCCAAAATTATATTAACAACAGTATTTACATATGTGTTAATAGTTCCTCGAGTCCTGCCTCTTGAATCTGCTATAAACTTAAGAAGATTTTTTGTAGATTCAATAGGATATTCATATACACTTTTCTTTTCTTCCTCAATATACGACCTGAGAAAATTCCTCTCGATATTGTACGTGTTAGTAAATCTTTCATTTATAAGTTGGTTACAACTCAACGATTCTGCTTCAAATTCAGCAAGTGACCCCATTGCTGTCAAAAGATAATTACGGCGAAATGGAAACTGATCTTGGATTGATAGAGAAAGAAAGTTGGGTGTATGTAGGACTTTGGATACCAATTCTTTCAATTCGTTCCAAAATTCTTGCCGCTTAACTTCTACGGTTCGAATTAGATAAAACAAATCAAACTCCCCTGCAAGATTTTCGTAAATTTCTTCAATAACATCACTATCACTGGTTGATGATACGTGGACTTCAATAATGTCATACCCGCGGGTCTTTTTTATATCCACTCCAAAAAAATTAGTTTTATTTATAAAAAAATCAGCATGGAATGGAGAAGGGCCAGTAACCTCCAGGGTATATGGATAATTTAAAAAACTACGTATATGTTCTCTAACCCTTATAATGCCACTGCTAGGATTCTCAGTTTCAAAATATGGGAAAATAGTTGTAATAACCGAATCGAACTGGTTTCTGCTAACAAATCTAAATTTATTTTTTCCTTCTTCACAAAAATCCCCAGCAGATAAATCAATTTCGAATTCTATATCTAAAAAGGATAATACTACTTCGTCATTATATGGGATTATATGCTCGTATACTCGGGCATCCGGTTGGATAGAGACATTTTCAATCCCAGGTATTTTGCGTAGTTCTTCATGGAGTGCAGAGATATGAGTTTCAGTTTTGCAAATCTTTTCAGAAACAACTTTAAAGACAAAACTACCGACGCCAAATGAATTGATTTTTTGGACAGTACCCATTCATATTGGAGTATATCGCTTCCTCTCGTGATGTAAACGACACACTTCGGATGGGATAAATTACCCCTTTCGCTTCATTTTGGAGCGTTCGATTTCGGTGAAACCTTGCTTGACGAATAGATATATTTTGTCTGTTCATACACTATTGACATAAACAGTATATTAATTTATATTATTATCGGCTAAGTAGCGCAATCTTGCGCACAACCCAGGAGAACAATATGTTCGTGAAGCATCACGAATTCCCCAGTGGCGACCAGTTGATACTCGAAGTGGTGAAGACTTTCGTCGGCATGCATGGTCTCACCGTTTTTTCGGTGTTCTATGCATCGGGAGATGGAGACGAGTTCCAGAGTGTCGGCAGCGAACCATGCATGACCGAGGAGGAAGCGCTGGCGGCGTTCGCCAAGCGTGTCGATGCTGAAGACCCAAGCCAGCCCAGTCGCAAACATGGCGGCATACACGAACTGGTCACGGACGCATTCAGGCGTTATCTTGGCGACGGGTTACTTCGTCGGACCGAATTGCCGAACGATTGGGCGAAATTTTACGCTCATGTGCTCGACCAGACAATTTCGCCCGACGGCGAATACTACGACGGCACCATGGTGCACGAGGCGATCAAGAACCTCGACACCACATCTTCAACTCTGTCAGGTGGCCGCGCCAACGTGATGCTACAGTTGCCCGCATGGAAGGTGCTCGAGATGATCACCGCCATTACGGCTCTGAGCATGGCTCTGCATCTGCAGGGCAAACCACATCATCGTATCGCTGCGTGAATATCACCAGCTTTTACGACAAAGCCCCGACTTCGGTCGGGGCGCTTTTGTATTTAATTTTTACCACCTTCTTTCGAACACCCTACCCATTTCGTTTCATTTTGGAGCGTTCGATTCGGTGAGGCCTTGCTTACATAAAGAAGGAAGACGGCTTTAGGTTTTGTATTCTTAAAGTTGCTGGGCATTTGGTACGAAGTTGGAACGGTTTTGAAAAAGGAAAAGGCGGCCGTAATGTGGCCGCCACTAGACTATGTACCTGAAATAAATTTGTTCATTACCCGAGGAAACCACTGAACATTAAGATAACCAGCCAGTAGTTCTTTAGGGTCCGATGTTAGTTCAGAATCAAGCAGAACAATATCCCAATCTGTTTGCGCATATAGTGAAAGACAGTGTGCTGCGCCGGCGAGTACATAACAACTCGCGTGTTTCGCCCTTACATTATTTACCCATCTTATGTGCGCAGCATCAAAAGACTCATTCTGGCGTCGAACACGGTTTGCTGCAGATCGCAGTTGTTGGTCCGGAGCTGCATATAATCGACACTCAATAGAAACTCCTTTGGTCTTGATTAACGAAATGACTTCACCTGAAGTCTTTGGCTGATCCTCGCAGACGAGAAACCGTGAACCAAACAATATAAGATCTGTAATATCGTTTAATAAGCGTTGCGAGTTCGCAGTGTTTTCTCGCGCCCTTGGATCAACAAATCCAAGTGTTGGCCGTTTGCCAGACGCAACCAAAGCTGGGCTGACTTTTGACAAGTGTGGCTCGTAGTCTTTACGGGTATTTGGCACCATCCCAGCGAAAAGTCCTTCAATAAAAAGAACTGAATTATCATCTATTTCCGGCAGAATGCGACTTGCGAAGTCAGCTTCACAAGATTCGTTCATGAGCCTGAAGTCGCTCATTTGTCGAGCCACATGATGGCAGATGCCCACCAAAGTCACGTTACTCACCAGTCTCTCCTCTCACTTACTATTTTATTTATATGATACAAAAAGAGATTCGTCAATCTCTGTCGCTCTGGTTAATCTACCCCTTTCGTTTCATTTTGGAGCGTTCGATTTCGGTTTAATCTATTTCCAATCATTAATATTGTGTATATGGAAATAATGTGGTATTGTACTTGTTGGCAAAATCCCAAGTTCGGAGAGGACAGGTGGATACGAGAATCGACTACCGAGCCGAAATAAAACCAGCAATGGAAATCTTGGAAAGGCGTTTTAAGCCTGGTCAAGCATTTACCACCGGAGATACTCCAGAGCTGTGCAACCTTGTCGGACAAGCAAGAATTGCTGGTTTGATGAGCACTCTTGTCACAGAAGGTCGTGTGAGACGGCTGAAAAAGCAAGGTGGCAAGTACACATATACATTAGTTGATACACAAAATGCGTCTGAGGAGGAAAATATCCGTCCGATAGTTGAAATTTTGTGCAGGGTTACCGAAGAACCCTTCACAATGACCACTATCTACCGCCTACTTGAGGTAAAGCGTGCCGCTGGCGGCACCTTGACCGAGACTATGGTGAAGGACCTACTCAACGCCTGGGAATCGCAGCCTGAGTAATGTGAGTAACGTTTCCTCATCAAGACCCGTCGACCTAAAATCGACGGGTCTTTTCTATTCAAGACACGAATAATTATTTTCTATACTAGATGATACTGCCTACCCCTTTCGTTTCATTTTGGAGCGTTCGATTTCGGTGAGGTCTTGCTTGTTGATAGATATATCTTACTCAAACAGATCAATAAGTTTTAGGTCTAATCAACTAGGAAATCTAGTTGCTCATCAGGAATACCGATTGATTTACCATATTTGATTACCTCGACCCAAGTATTTTTATCAGAATGTTTTATCCAAAAATTTTTATTTTTAAATACAACCAGCACATTGTCGCTACCAGGCTCCCAAAAATGTACATACCAAGGACCCTCATTCAAATAATTTCCTAACCTTTCTGCCCATTCCTTTTCAATCAAGACTTCGTGCAATTTCCAACTCTCATCCTCCCAAGAATGAGTAATTTCTGCCTCGGTAAGGATGCTTTTGTCTTTAAGACTATTTTCAACAATTACCCCTTTCATGTTTTTTAAATTATATCGCACGTAACAGAGAGAAAATGCCACGTCTTGCGCGGAATCTGTTTATCCCACTATCGTTAGTCTTATTCTGGATTCAAACCAACCTACCCCTTTCGTTTCATTTTGGAGCGTTCGATTTCGGTGAGGTCTTGCTTGCGTAGGCGCACACTCTTCGGCGTCAATACTCTACGTATTACCCCTTTCGTTTCATTTTGGAGCGTTCGATTTCGGTGAGACCTTGCTTGCGCAGGCGAACACTCTTAGGAGTGACTTCGAGATATTCGTCCTCAGACATAATTTCAAGCCCGCGCTCGATGGTGATTTCATATGGTGGGACGAGCATGATAGCTTCGTCAGAGCCCGAGGCGCGCATGTTGGTGAGCTGCTTTCCTTTAGTCGGGTTTACCGTCATCTCTTCGCCCTTGCTGGTGTTACCAATCACCATGCCTTCGTAGACTTCAACACCTGCGCCAATGTACAGGACGCCGCGGTCTTGGAGATTGTAGAGCGAGAAGCCAAGCGCCTTACCGCTCGCCATAGAGATCATCGAGCCCACGGCGCGCTTAGTTATCTCACCAGCGTACGGGCGAAACTCTATAAAGCGCGAAGAGAAGATACCCTCGCCTTTCGTGTCGAGCACGAACTGGCTGCGATACCCAAGGAGTCCACGCGTTGGGCCTTCAAAAATGAGGCGCACCGACGCGTCATGCACCTGCATGTCTTTGATGATGCACTTGCGCAGCCCCAAGCGCTCCATGACTGCGCCTTGAAATTCGGTTGGGGTATCAATCACCACCTCTTCAAACGGCTCGAGCTTCTCGCCTGCCTCTTCATGAAAAATTACTTGCGGCTGAGAGACCTGCATCTCGTAGCCTTCGCGACGCATGTTTTCAAGCAGCACTGCGATGTGGAGCTCGCCGCGGCCCGAAACTTTGTATGCAGTGTCATCACTAAAATCGATTTTGAGGCCAACGTTGACTTCAAGCTCGCGCTCGAGGCGCTCGCGGATCTGGCGGCCGGTCACGAACTTACCTTCCTTGCCGGCGAAGGGCGAGTTGTTTACCAAAAAGTTAAGCGTAATAGTCGGCTCATCAATCGCGATAGCAGGAAGTGGCTGTGCATCTTGACTATCAGTGACTGTCTCGCCGATAAAGATGTCGGTGAGGCCAGCGATGAGCACGATGTCGCCCGCGCTCGCCTCAGGCGTTTCGACACGCTGCAAACCCTTGAAAGTAAAAATCTTGAGGATCTTGCCGTTGCGGGTCTCACCGGTTGGCTTTTTTACAAACACCGACTGCCCCGCTTTGACAGTACCTTCATAAATGCGGGCGATACCAAGGCGGCCAAGAAAGTTATCGTAGCCGAGGTTAAATGGCTGCATGCGCAAAATAGCGTCGTTTGCACCTTCGTGCGATGCAGGAGGGACATGCTCGAGCACCATGTCCAAAAGCGGCTTGAGGTCGCCCGTGTTCGCCTCAGCATTTTTTAAAACCTCTTCAACGGTCTTACCTGCGATACCTTGGCGGCCAATTGCGTAGACGACGGGGAAGTTTGCCTGCTCGTCGTTAGCGCCAAGCTCCAAGAAAAGTTCGAGCACCTGCTCCTCGCAGCGTGCCGCGTCTGCAGCGGGCTTATCAATCTTATTTATAACGACGATTGGGTTGAGTCCCAACTCGAGCGACTTCTTGAGCACAAAGCGGGTCTGCGGCATCGGGCCCTCTTGGGCGTCGACGATGAGGAGCACCGAGTCGATAGAGCGCAGCACGCGCTCGACCTCTGAGCCAAAGTCGGCGTGGCCGGGGGTGTCGACGATGTTAATTTTGGTGTCCTTATAGGTCAATGACGCGGGCTTGGAGTAGATGGTGATGCCGCGCTCGCGCTCGAGGTCGTTGGAGTCCATTGAAACACCCGCCTCGGTGGCGCCGTTTTGGGCAAGCAAAGCGTCGGTAAGAGTTGTCTTACCGTGGTCCACGTGCGCGATGATAGCAATATTGCGTATTTCCATAATAAAAAGCCGCTGCCGGCCTCTTGCTTTCAGAATACCACGAAAATATATAAAAGGAAATGCTACTGCGGGAGCATGGCAGAGGCCTGCTCTTTGATCATTTTTTCGATCTTCCCTTCAAATACGCGCCACAATAGTGGGAGCTTCGCGTCGACAATGTAGTCGGTGTCGGTGACACGCACGGTGCCAGTGATCTGCTTGCCTTGGGTCGTGAAGGCAAAGGTGAGCATGGAGTTATTCCACTCTTCTTTATCAATAGTCACCTGGCCGGCCATGTGGGGGCGCGCGTCAATGAGCGCCTTCTTCACGCGCGCAACCGCGCTGTCCTTATTCGTGCGATGTGGTAGTTCGATATGCATGCAACGAGTCTATCATACTTTTAGTTTTGCATCATCGGCGACGCGCCAGAGGTACCAGGAAGCGATTGAGGCATGGGGGCGCCAGGGGCGGGCGAGCTGCTCCATCTTTTTTGGTGTAGGCAGTTTGCGTAGCTTGTAGAGCGCTTTGAATCCTTTTTGGATACCAAGATCACCCACGGGGAGCACGTCGAGCCGCTCGAGGGTCGTGATGAGGAACATGTGCGCCGTCCACTCACCTATCCCTTTGACACGCACGAGGTGTTCGATCACCTCATCATTGGTCATTGTGGGTAGTAGCACTTCGTCGATGGTGCCGTCGGTGCATTTTTCGGCTAAATCTTTTATATAAGCTGCCTTTTGCCCCGAGAGCCCCGCTGAGCGCAGCGTCTCTATAGAGGTGTCCCGCACAGTGAGTGGCGAAGGGAACTCCTCGCCTGGGTAGAGTGCAATAAATCGCGCCATGATGGCCGCCGCAGCCTTGCCGGTCACCTGTTGGTAAATAATAGAGCGCACGAGCGATTGAAAAACGGTGCGGTGCTCGCGCGCGGGCGGCCTGCCATACTTTTTAATCAGTGGTGCAAAGTACGCATCTTTTCGCAACACAGAGAGCGCTTCGTCCATGCGCCAACTATACCAGAGTCATGCGTATATATGCTTGAAACCTTTAGAGCATACAAGAGTTCTAAAAGGTGAATGAGAAGTTAACTTAACAAACCTATGGAGATACTGTCTTGAGCCGGGAGGCTCCGCTACCAAGGTACGCGGGGCCTCCCGGCGCGTCCAAGCTCTCCTTAGACCTCAGCGCGCACAAAGCGCGGCAAGAGGTGCAGTTTTTTATATAGTAGACGAGTCTTGGCGGGTACCGATTTTATATTCCCTACTTTTTTGCGACAATTTTTCGCGCCACATTTACACAGCATCTGCCACTCACAGTGGGTGCACACTACGGCCGAGTAGTCGTAGCAAATTTGCTCGCCTTTTTTGATATTACGCAGCGCAACCATCACGACCCCGCGCTTAAAGCCCGCGTTAGGCTCGCAGGAGTGGTTAAAGAGGTAGGGCATCCTATCGAGCTTGATAAACTCATCTTCTTTAATTTGAAACGGGTCGTCGGCGCGGATCTTCCCCGCCTCTATCGCCTTTTCCACCTCCTCGCTCGTCATGCGCTTACCTGTCATCTCAATAATGACCGCGCCTTTCTTAATATCTCGCGCAGCAAAAACCCCTTTGCCGGTGTTGGGTGTCGCTACTTTCAGTTGCATCCAACCATACTATCAAAAAACCGCGCCCCAGGGCGCGGTTTTTTGTTTTATTCTTCGATAAAGGTGAGAGCCTTACCCTTCTTGCTACCGCGGCCGGTGCGGCCGATGCGGTGCACATAGTCTTCGTAGGTCATCGGGAGGTCATAGTTGATGACGTGAGAGACGTCAGCAATATCGAGACCACGCGCCGCGACGTCGGTTGCGACCAGGATCTGCGCCTTGCTGTCCTTAAATGCCCCGAGTGAGCGTTGGCGCTGCGAGTGCGTTTTATTACCATGAATAGACTCAGCCTTGAAGCCACGCTTCTGGAGCATCTGTGAGAGCTTCTCGACCCCGTGCTTGGTGCGGCCGAAGATAATGACCTTACTAAAGTCGGGCTGGATGAGGAGGTCGTGCAAAACGTCGAGCTTATCCTTACCACCAACGCGCACGACATCTTGGTCGACTGAGTGAGAGGTCTCACCCGTGGTTACCTTAATGCGTACAGGTTCATTGAGAAACTCGCCGATGAGTTTTTCGATCTCAGGCGAGAGTGTTGCCGAGAAGAAGAGCGTATGGCGAGGAGACGGCATGCCCTGCATGACAAAGCGCATATCGTTGATAAAGCCCATGTCGAGCATGCGGTCTGCTTCGTCCAAGACGATACTCTTGTAGTCTTTGAGGTGAATCGCCTTGCGTTCGATAAGGTCTTTGAGGCGCCCTGGGGTACCGATGACGAAGCTATTGCGAGAGCGAAGCGCGCGCAGCTGCGGCATGATGTTCATACCACCAACGCACACAACGCTAAACATACGGGTGCCACTGAGGCCCCGGACGAGTGAGCGCAGCTCGTCGTCAATTTGGATAGCGAGCTCGCGCGTTGGCACGATGATGAGTACCTGCTCCTGCGGATTGAGCAATACCTTATTTATAAGTGGTACGAGGAAGGCAGCCGTCTTACCGGTCCCGGTGTTAGCAATACCAACCACGTCGCTACCTTTCAGCACATGTGGGATAGCCTTGTCTTGAATCGGCGTTGGGTTTACATAGCCCTTCTTTGCGATAGCTTCCTTGAGGATTGGCTCGACTGCAAAGTCGCCAAAGGCGTGCTCAGGTGTGAAGTGTACGACCTCTTCGGTCGTCGTTACTGCCTTATTAACAAATTTAGAGGGGTGGATGTATTGGCCTTGGTTAGCATTCCCCTTCTTGCCACGAGAACCACCAAAGCCTCCACGGCCTGATCGGCTAGATGATCCAAAAGATGAACCACCTCGGCCTGATCGGCTAGATGACCTGCCACGTGAACCGAAGCTCGAACCGCTACGAGAAGATCCTTCGCCACGGCCAAAGCTTGGTTTGTCACGCAGTGAAGAGCGTTCAGAGCGCTCCCCTTCAGGACGAGATGAAAAACCTTCGCTGCGTGAGTCTGATTTAAAATCTGGCTTGCTACCACGCTTAAAGCTTGGGCGAGCGAAGCTACTGCGCGCAGGACGATCGCCAGATGACTCTGAGCGATCAAACGAGCGCTTTGGGCGGTCGCTAAATGAGCCAGAGCGGCTGCGACCACCAAATGAGCTGGTGCTCGATGACGAGCCCTGGCGGTAGTCGGCGGTATAAAACCCACGTGACGTGGCGCGTGGCTCAGAACTTTCAGAACGGTCAAACTTTTTAAAACCGCGCGATGGGCGGTCACTAGATGAGGCACGTGAAGGGCGGCCACCGCGCTTAGCGGGAGCCTTATTAAACCCAAAATCGCTCGTAAACGAGCTGCGTCGAGGACGCGATGCTGAATTATTATCCATGTGTATAAGCGAGAAAACTCGCGCATAACGCCTAGGCCGTTACTATAAATTTGATTGGCCTGGTCTCGCGAGTTTTTTCCAAAAAGCGGCCCAATGGCAGCCAAAACCCAGGAGAGTGTTACGCCACTATAATATCCTATCCCAAAGGGTTTGTCAATTAGCATTATTTTGAAAAGGCTTTTGCTATACTACCCCTATGCAAACATATGAGGGGCAGTGCCACTGCGGGGCGGTACAGTTTGAAGTAGATACCGATTTACAAACGGAGAAGGTTATTGAGTGCAATTGTACCCACTGCGACGCGAAAGGTCTCATACTCACCTTCGTGCCCGCGACTCAGTTTCGCTTGCTCTCAGGCGAAGAGAATTTGGAGACCTACCACTTTAATAAAGGTCGCATCGACCATCTCACCTGTAAAAAGTGCGGCGTGCAGCCCTTTGGCCGCGGCAAAAAGCAGGATGGTACGCCCACCGTCGCGGTTAACATCCGCTGCCTCAAAGGCGTCGACCGCTCTACCCTCACGATCACTCCAGTAGATGGGAAAAGTTATTAATTAGTAGATAAAAACTATTGTCTTTTAAACAGCGCTACTGTATTACTATCTTTGGAGGCACATACAAAGGAGAAATCGTATGTCTGGCAACCCAGAAGCTCATGACTATGGCGGATGGAATGACGAGCTGCGTGGACTTACCTTGCAAACACAAGGAAGAAGTCCGGCGGATCTTGCGACCCTGCCCTGCGTCCAAAAGGTGTTACAGTTACTGGGAAACTATGAGTCCTTAAGCGTCGCATTTGATGAAGCGGCACGCAACTATCCTGCAGACGGACTTGACTCTATCTTTGCTGATCAAACCATTTATGAGAAAGACAGTGATCTTACTGTGTATCTCAAGACACTGCGACAAGCCATGGTACACGCCGGCGAATATACTGGCGCTTAATATTTCAGCATCACCAAAAACGCGGACAGATGTCCGCGTTTTTTATTTTAGTATTTATTTTGCTACAAGCTACTGCACCGTGACTTTTTGGAGAATGACTGGGGTGAGAGGGCGGTCGTTACCATCAGTCTTCACATTGTTGATCGCGGTGACTACATCCATGCCACTGGTGACCTTACCAAAGACAGTGTAGTTGCCGTCGAGGAAGTGATTATCAACTGCATTGATGAAGAATTGGCTACCGCCAGAGTTTGGTCGGCCGGTGTTTGCCATCGCGACAGTGCCCGCAGTGTTCGTGAGACTCTTATCGATCTCGTCAGGGATAGTGTAGCCCGGGCCGCCGGTTCCCCACTGCGCCTGCTTGCTATCATCTTTCGTAAGTGGGTCGCCCGCTTGATCCATGAAGCCCTTGATCACGCGGTGGAATTTAGTGCCGTCATAGTAACCCTGCCCCGCTAGTTTAGCGAAGTTAGCGACCGTCTGCGGTGCCTTGTCGCCATAAAACTCGATAGTAATGGTGCCCATATTGGTTTGCAAAGTTGCGGTCATAGCTTTTTTAGGATTAGTAGTAGATGGTTGCCCAGGGGTAGTTTGGGTTGTTGTAGTAGCAACACTATTTTGCGTCGTGGTTGCTGTCGTTTGCTCTGAGCCTATAGGACGTTCGAATGCGCCCAGAGGCGCGTCGCTTCCGTGTAAGAAATAATACGCCCCACCAATAAGAATGACGGCTCCCACGAGCCCCAACACTATTTTTACCATGAGCATAGTATAGCGCTATTGGTACTGAATGAACACGGGCGCGGGTGTGAGCGAGAGCACTTCCGTAGGCGTAAGCATCCGGGTTGAAGGTGGTTTAATATCATTTTTATAAAAGAGCTTAAATCCTGCAAACTGTACCGGCTCTGGCGTAATAACGGTTTTATACGTATTAATCTTTTTTGCACCAAAGCCCCACCCATCCATGTCCATGACAATTTGTACTTCAGGCAGTGGCTTGATGTTTTTATACCCGGTCACCATCCCCTGCGTGAAGCGGTGCACCACCAAAATTTTTGGCGGCAAATTATTTTTTTGTACCAATCCAGCTAAATATTGCGCAGCAAAATTTACATCACTTGAAGAAAAGGTGCCTATCTCAGTCCCCGGCTTCGCACCACTCTTCATCGAAAACTCTGGGTCGATAGCAAGGTGTACGTTTGGCTTTGCAAGATACTCCTCATATACCGGCAACTCAGTTTGCAAATTACTGAGGCCCACCTGTACGTCGAGAATCACGATACCGTCCACCTTCTGCGCCAAGCGGATAGCTTTATCAATTTGGTCATCCGGCATACGCAGGCGATATTTTCCATCCTTTCCTGCGCTTCCTTGTGCCGTGATGACTATGTAGTCGATAGCGGGGACAACAGGGGTCGAAGGGTCTGCAGCCTCCCACTGCGCGACCGCAGCGCGCAGCTTTGCGAGCATCTCCTCCTCAGGATACTGACCCAAGACACCCATGTTTTTTGAATAAAAGTTACCGTAGTAGGCGACGATACGATTAAAGGGCAGCAGCGCGCCCGGGTTTGGATACGCAGCTTTCACCGGCCACGCCTGTTTTTTAAATACGGTGGTCGTGCCCGTTGGCATCTCACCTGTCAAAAAGTAGTTGTGCCAAGGACTTGAAGTTGCCACATGAGCGAGTGCGAGCATTTTTTTGTCGTACGCTACCGTATCAAGCGGCGGCAGTGTTGCCGCAGCGCCTATAGCAGCGGGTGTTGTGCTGGCCGCGTCAGCAACTGCAGCCGTAGAGTCATAGATAACAGGAAATAGATGCGCAAAAACGAGTATATAGATGACCGCAGCGCCACCAAGCACAGCACCTCCCCACTTCATGTATGGTACATACCGCTCCATCGCAACGCATTTTACCACAGTTGGTCATTTTGGGCGCCTCTATGAAGTCTACACATTTGCAACATAAAATACTTTTTGTCTATAATACTGGTACTTCATGCTCAAAACAGCTCTTATCATCGCTTCGCTGATTTCACTCACCCTCCCCATTGCAACCTCGGCACTTGATATGCAACCTCTTGCAAGCAAGCCTCTTATACTCGCACCCGAGCCGCAACCACACAGCCCAAAACCGGCGCCAGCTGTCCAATTGGATACACCACCAACCACTGCACAACCAACCATCGTAGTGCGACCCGCTATCGACCCGGACTTCCCTGTTGCCGTGCGTGTGCCTGCTATCAATCTCAACACGTCGGTTATTCCTGTCGGGCTCACCGCCACGGGTGCTATGGATGTACCGAGCGGCAAGACGTCGCTTGTCGGCTGGTGGAAGGATGGCACCATGCCAGGCAACAAAGGTAGTGCGGTCTTTGATGCACATGTATTTGCAGCGTTTCAAAATCTTTCAAAAGTGCAACAAGGTGATGATATCTATGTCATGATGCACAGCGGAGTGCTCATACATTTTGTAGTTGAAGCGGTGGCACTATATGCGTTTGATGCGGTGCCGCGCGATACACTGTTTCATCGCGCCGACAGTGAGCGACTCAATCTCATCACCTGCGCTGGCTCATTTATCGCCGACAAAAACACGTATGACCACCGCTTGGTCGTGTACACCAAGCGTGCACAGTAGCCGCCGCTGAATCCTTCATGCTAGTGCCACCCGGATACGCATAGACTGTATCTTCAACAGCGCACATGTGCGCTGCGGTCGAATTATTAGACCAAACGGAAATCACTATGTGGCAGAATTGGGTATCGGCTGTCTTCGGTCTGTGGACTATCGTGGTGCCGTTTCTCGGTCTTTCGGGCGCAACTCTCCAGTGGACGCTCGTTATCACCGGAGCGGTTGTCGCGATCATGTCCTTCTGGGCAGCGTCGGTTGAATCGAGCGACGAGCGATATACGCGCAGTGGTAGAGACTCTGGATATACGAGAGAGGCTGAGCGCCGCGCTCGCTAATACAAAACCTCTGCCTAAGGCAGAGGTTTTGTATGCACATCACTATGTATCTATTGTGCATCGTGTGCTTTTTGTAGCTCTGCTATATCAATTTTTTTCATCTTGAGCATTGCCTCCATCGTGCGGCCCGCCTTCACTGGGTCAGGATCACTCATGAGCTCTCCCAGTTGCTTGGGAATTATCTGCCAAGAAAGCCCAAACTTATCTGCAAGCCAGCCACACTGCTGTGCCTCGGGCGCGCCACCCTCACTTAGCTTCTCCCAGTAATAATCAACTTCTTCTTGATTCTCACAGGTCACCATGAACGATATCGCTGGCGAGAATGTAAAGTGAGGCCCACCATTAATCGCTTGAAAGCGCTGGCCATTGAGTTCAAAATCGACAACCATAGCGCTCCCGGGCTCTTTGCCATGCACCTCCTTGCCCGCTTCGGTATAGCGCGACACAGTGAGAATCTTCGAATTTTTAAATACAGAGGTATAGAGCTGCGCAGCTTCTTCAGCTTGCGTATCGAACCACAAAAACGGTGTTATTGATTGCATATACCAATAGTATACCGAGCATTTGTGAAAAAGTACTGATAAGAAAAGCCAGCCCGAAGGCTGGCTTGAGTTTCAAGAACATATATTAGGAGAAGGAAGCTTCATCAATGGCAGTTATTTTTCCTCTATCTAATCGCTCAAGTATCACGACAGAGGTTGCTTTGTGACGCGACCCAAAGAAGAATTTTTCTGCTCCTCGGTCGACTACGTGTGGCCGATATGCATCAGCTACCTGCTGTGGTGGCAGTATGATGCAGCCGCTTTTTGTAAGGATGCGATGGAGCACGAAATGTAATCGTAATAGTTCGGGCGTATCTGCTACCTCGTGAGCAGGTAGGCGCTGCGGTCGCAGCGTGATCGGCCCCAGAGAGACAAGTTCAATCTCCGTGACCGGAATATTGAGCGTTACATCTGCGATGTCTAGCCGAAGTAACAAATCCGTATACCCGGGCGCCAACTCAAACCAGGGCATAACATCACACCACAATGGTAGTGTTGTTCCTGATAAAAAGACAGCGCCTTTTGTCAGAAGTCTCCCCGATGTTGATGGTATTGATAGCACTATTGCATACGCAGGCATTCGTGTGCGTCTCCTCTTCGCAACCATAGTCCATACGGCTCTAAAAGAATTGCTCTTCGAGCACGTTGATGTTCCCTAACCCGTCACGCTCTACTATAAGGATCGACTTTGCGTTATAGCGGAGCCCGGGTGGGAATATTTCTTTCGGCCGATCATACACATATGGGTCGTAGCTCCCAGCGATTCCCTGCATCGACTGTGGGGCACAGTTATACCGCACGAGTATGTTATACAGATCACTATGCAGCTGAAGAAGTTCTGGCTCTTTCACTACAAAATGCACGGGTTTCCCCTGGAAAATTCCCGGACGCTCTGAAATGAGGCTAATATGTGTGACACTCAATCCGAGTGTCACACTTGCTATCTCTGCACTCAGCTGTGCATATGTAATGTGTTTGCTGATGGCAAACCATGGCATAGCCACGCACCACAGCGGCATATCAAAGCCTGCTGGAAATATGTCGCCCAGGCCCGCGATATGCCCCGGCGGTTGGCGTGAGGGAATCGGCAAAACTATTTTATACTCTGTATACTCGACACGCTCTGACATTGGCATCCTTCACTCCTTTGGTTGCCTCTTTGACCCTATCATCTCTGCCTGATGGTTTAATGAATGCAAACCATCACTACCGCTACATATCCATGGTGGGCATCGGTGCTCCGGTTGGCGACCAGCCTAAAACTTCTGGATTGAGCATACCAAAGATCATTGCGATATGCGCCACCACGAGAAATAAAGCGACGAAAGTCGCATGCAGCATTACTCTTCTTTCTTGTGTGCGCGTGCGACCGATAAGTCCAAGCTCTAAAAGTGCCATGCCACCCAGGGGCACTACTCCCAAGAGGTAGAAGAGAACTGCGATGATATCAGCAGGTCCACGCCATCCTCCTGTAGTGGTGAGCGGTATCACTGCAGTAAAGAAGAGATATACGAACACGCCCGCAAAGTAGATACCCACCAAGATGCTCGCGTATTTGTTGAGAGCTGCAATACCACCATGCAGCTTGCGAGTAAATAAGATATACAGTTCGCTCACCGCGATAGTTTCGGCCAGTATGACCGGTATGGCCATAAAGATAATAAGGTGCCAGGGCTGCGCCGTTGCGAGCAGCTCCATATAATGTGTCATTGTCATAGTAAGTCATGATTAGCTAAGTAATAAGTACTTAGTGTTGCGGTGGACTGACTATTTTTTTGAGTAACCAAAATTGAAACGGCGGTGCGTGCGTGTGTGCGACCGTAAACCGCGTGGGCACAAAGTGCCGTGGACGCTTCGGGACGCCAGCTAAATAACAAAATACAAGTACCGCCGCGAGCACAAACAAAAGTGATAGCTGCTCCAGGATCACCTCAGTCATCTGCACAAAGTGATCTTGATAAGTAGAGTCAGAATGATGAGAAGTGTGCGCGTGGATGGGTGGTGGTTCAAAAGCAACATGCCCCACCCCGCACAAAAGGTAGATACTGATGAGCACCGCTGCAAGCCCTGCGCGCGCCCGGTTCATGCGCTCATTATACCACCTGCATGATGTTTTACATGTATTCGAGCGCATATAAAAAACCGTCCCTTCACAGCAGTGAAGGGACGGTATACGGTCACCCTGCATCTACTCAAACTGTGCTTCAAATACACTTCCATCCGGCAGGATAAGTTCGACACTAAAGTCGCCGATCACCCTTTCGCGCAGCGGAACAAATTGTCCGCAGCGCTGTATTTTTTCTGCAATGCGTTCAACAACCTCTTGGGCATATCCAGGATCAGCAAGCTCGCACCGCAACCATATTCTGAAGACCGCCAAGTGTGCACACTCTCCGACCTCCTGTCCATAACGAATTTCTTGTGGAGAACGCTGCCCGAGCGTTTCGACTGCCTCGTCTATACAGGCTATGACCACTCGATGGAGAGCTTGCAGATGCGAGTAAAGATTGGTGTTTGCACCAACCTCCTCCTTTCGCAAAAGCGTGTAGTGTATCACCGTCCCCTCCGTGATTACTAACTGGCAAAATAATACAACTTATATTTATTTAGTCTATACTTTCATTTGTTCCAATCATTCTCATATTCTCAAGAATATGAGAATACCGTTTTACTCTTGCACGCTTTGCGCCCCAAGTTTTTTGAGCAGTTGCTCATCGTTGGTAAAAAACTTTGCATAAAAATCTATCGCCTCTTTGGTCATACTGGTGAGTTTTGCATTATCCATTTTTTCTGCAGCTCCTGCGAGCAAGTACCAGTGCACCAGCGCCGCACCTGAGAAAAACCCCATCCACTCGAGCGCTTCACTTTGGTCATCCCACTGCCCGCCGAGATAGGTGTCACGCATCTTAGTGATTTTATCTTCAGCCTCTTTTGCCTTGTCGCGCACCTCATCAGCAATATCTTCAGTAGAAATAGTGTCCTCAATCTGTTGCTCAAAATCTTTGAGCGTTGCATTAATATTTTCAATCTCATCATCCTTCAGCACAGCACTGAGCGCCCCTTTTGCTTTAGTAATGCTATCTTGGCCCACGCGCGCAAACGCGAGCACTTCGCCCAGTTTGTATGCGATAGTTTGATTCATGCCTCCACCCTACCAAGGTCCTGCTTTATATTTGGTGAAGAAGCGATCCTCTCACTAAAAACTATGCGCATATTCGCGCGAATAGGAGAATAGTGTACTCCAAGCATACAAAAAGCCGCCACAGGAGAAGCCGGGTTAACGGCTCTCCTTAGGCGGCGGCGTGACAACTGAAAGATAATAAGCATTGATTGGATTCGGAAGTTTACACCCATCCAAATCAACTAGGAAACATCTTAAGGGATGCGATGATTCTTGGCATTTAAAAGGTCCGTATTCTGAGTCTCTGCCGAAAGAACACTCTTCCAAAACAGATTGGCTATACAACCATCTTCCACATGTACTACAGTAGCCGGTAGTGTCATCTAGCGCGCGTATTCTGAAAGGTCCTGGGGGAAATGCCTTGATATTACTTTTATCGAAATCCGACAGGCCCTCTCGTATTCTCACCAGCACGCCAACCTGAAAAGTACTCACACTGTATGTCATTCACTTGCTTCCTTTCACCTTAAAACAAAATACCACACATACACAAGCATGTCGATTGCAACAGCGCGTTGGTTGCTTAAAAAGCTAAAAATTCGTACTATTGCTACACATTGCCCGATCGTCTAACGGTAGGACAGCGGCCTTTGGAGCCGTTAATTGGGGTTCGAATCCCTGTCGGGCAGCAAAAGTGCGCATCGGTACTACACCCACTCCCCTCACGCTTTCTTAATACACCGGCGCTTAGAATTAGCGCATGAATATCATTTTATGGATCATTTTTGGCGGTATAGCTGGCTGGGTCGCAAGCATGATTACTGGCAATGACCCGGGCATGGGTATCATTGCAAATATTGTGGTCGGTATAATCGGCGCTCTCATCGGTGGCTGGGTTGCAGACCGCTTAGGAGTTGGAGGAGAGGCAGGGCCTGACCGCCCTACCTCTATTGTAAGTTTTATTGTCGCCGTACTTGGTGCAGTGGTCCTTTTATTTATTCTCAACATCCTCGCGTAAACTTCTATTCGTCTATTCGCGCGAATATGCGCATATCAAAAAAACAACTTCGCTAAGCATTTTCAGCGATTGGATTTTCAATTATTGTTTCTGCAATCCAAGTGTTGCGAAGAGCAAGTGGCACAGCATTAGCACACAGATCATAGTAGCTGCGGGGGATGGATCGTTCAGGGTGTTTCACATTTTGCATAACGAACACATACACGGCGCCATCAACAATTTCTGAGAGCTGCTCCGTGACGTCATGCGGTGTATAGCCTTTTTCGCGCTGCTGAAACGCTGCAAATATTGCTGGATATGTGGCGTCGAATAACATGCCGTCAACAGCCTTTTTCGGATTTGGCCGCAAGTTGAGCGACAGGTAGTCGTCAACCGGTGCATCGTATATACGCTCAAACCCTCGCAGTTGTACCCAACGCACAAAGCACTTTGGCTCGATGTCTTTTGCAGCACTCATAGGATTCAAAATAGACCCGTACCCAAACACATATCTTTTCTCCAGCATCCTTCTACTCTACTGCTTACTCCCTTAGATTTCGCTGAAATTAATTTATCGCATTGCAAAGAAGCTGTAGTAGACAGCAACAAAATTAAGGATGCCGTGAGAAAGTGAAATGAGCCAAAGGTTTGGATATTTGTAATACATGAGCGCAAACGCCACGCCCGCAACGAACGCGAGCGGCAAATTGATAAGGATATCGGCATACATAGCATGCAGGAATGTAAAGAGTGCAGCATTCACAAGCACCACCGTAGCAATTGATTTGAATAGTTGGCGCAGCCGGTGCATGAGGTAAGAGCGAAAAAGGAATTCTTGTGCAAAACTCACAGGAAGAAAGAGAAGGAAAAGCTGCGCGGTTTGCGGCCATTGTATATGCTGCTGCTCTAAATAGTGCGCGTACGCGAGGAGCCCTACAACCCCCATGGTAGTGAAAATTAAGTAAGGCAAAAAATCTTTTCTTATATTATCGACGCGCATACCCAGCGTCTTCATCGAGAAGTGACTACGTAGCACAATAAGCCCCACAAATGAGGTATATGCAGCAAGGATCCACAAGCGATCGTGAATATCTATTGCGCCAAAATAAAGAATCGCTATTGGACTCACACACAGGAAGAGAATCTCCAAAATAATGAGCATCGTACTACGTTTAATATGTTTGGGAGGCTGGAGCCGAAGGCGCATACTCAACTAGTATACCGCTGCTATGAGCTGGCACATATCCAAAAAAAAGCGGTACAATAAAGTTGCATGCGCTCACCCATGAAGCCAAGTTTGTTGGTGCTCTTTCTTTTGGCGCTCACGACAAGTTCAGCGGTATTTATGCGCACGGAGGTTGGATACACGGTAGTACGCACTATGATGGGCGCTGGGGCGGCACTAACTGACGCATTTGGCGGCACCCCCGTGACTTTGAGTAAAATTTGGCAAGATTATATCCCCTCACCCACACAACCACAAAAAAAGCTGCGCATTCTCCTTGTGCCCGGGCACGAACCTAGCAGCGGCGGGACTGCATTTAGAGGTGTGTATGAGCGCAATCTAACTGCGGAGCTCGGTGGTGATTTGCAAACCTATCTTGCGCAGGACCAACAGATCCAAACATTTACTACTCGCACTGCCGACACCTGGACTGATACTTTTGCCCAATATTTTAATGAGCATTGGCAAGAGATTATTGCTTGGCGCCAGCAAGCTAAGACTATAGCTGAGGCGCTCACTGCGGTAAATGATAGTCGCCCACCAAAGGTCTATCATACGAGTGTCGATGTAGAGACGGCGACACGCCTCTATGGCATCACGAAATGGGCCAATGAGAATAATATCGATCTCATGCTCCACATTCACTTTAACGATTATCCACGCCGCAGGAATACGATGGGCACATATTCAGGCTTTGTGCTGTACATCCCCTCAGAGGAATACGCAAACAACCCCACCACTAAAGCCCTCGCCGAGGCACTCTTTGCGCGACTTGCACAATACAACCCGGTGACTGACCACGAAGACGAGGCAGAGGGTATAGTCGACGACTCAGAGCTCATCGCTACAGGTGCACATAACACCGCAGACGCAGCAAGTATCCTTATTGAGTATGGGTATATATATGAAGCGCAGTTTCAAAACCCAGAATTGCGCTCACTTGCTCTGCGAGATCTCGCCTATCAAACACACATTGGCCTGCAAGACTTTTTCTCTCACAACACAGATGTCACTCCGGCCGGCGGGTATACGCCCAGCGAAGTGTACCGCTGGACTACTCCGGTAGTAGACGCGCAAAGTGACGCGAAAGATATTTATGCGATGCAAACAGCACTCATCATGGATGGCATGTATCCTCCCTCTGGAAAAAGTTTTAATGAGTGTCCTCACACGGGAAATTTTGGGCCCTGCACCAAAGTTGCACTGGCCGCATTTCAAAAAAAATACGGTCTCCCTACTGAAGGTCCGAGCGGTATAAAGACGTTTGCCCAGCTCCAAAAAATATATAACAAACTTGATTATTCCCCGAGCAGTCTATAAAGCGCAAGTTCCAGTGGTAGCTGCGGGAGCGGAGCGCGCACAGTTTCAAGAAGCGCAGTGATAAGTTCCGCAAGTACCATGGCATTGAGTGCAGCACCCTCTTTGCCGGCGAGTGCGCTGAGCGCTTCAAGATCAGTGTCACTAAACTGCTGCTCTAATTCGGTACGCATCGTTGGTGCAAAACGCAAAAGCAATACGCCGCGCGCTTTTGCTAGAGCAAGGAGGATAAACACTCGCGGCTCTACACCGGAAGCATGAGCCCCATGAAAGCTCTTGAGTGCCGCTGCAATATCTTTGCGTGCGATCGCTTCAAGAAACTGGTTGACTGTTTGTGCGCGTGGTGCGCCTACAACCGCAGCTACCTCTTCTTCGCTCAACCTTGCATCACTTGAAACAGTGAGCACTTTCTGCAAAATGCCGAGTGTGTCGCGAAACGACCCCTCTCCCATGAGCGCTATGAGCTCTGCCCCTGCAGGCGCCAGGGTGAACCCTTCGCGTTTTGCAACCTCAATCACCATGGCCTTCAATACTTCGTGTGAAGGCTTTTTAAAAGAAAAAGTTTGACAACGCGATTGAATAGTTTCAGGTACTCGGTCGAGCTCTGTTGTCGCGAGTACGAAAATTGCATGCTCAGGTGGCTCTTCAAGAGTTTTCAGGAGCGCCTGCCAGGCCTGCGGAGTAAGCGCGTGAGCCTCGTCGATAATATAAAACTTATACTTTGATTCGAAAGGCAGCGTTGCAACACCATCACGCAACTCGCGGATCTCATCGATACCGCGATTACTCGCCGCATCCATCTCATAGATATCGCTGTCACTCGTCCCAAGCGCTCGCGCAAGGATACGCGCGGTGGATGTCTTCCCTGTCCCGCGCCCACCAGCAAAAAGGTAGGCGTGCGCTATTTTTTCTTGCTCGACTGCAGCACGCAAAACACTCGTGATGTGTTCTTGCCCACGTAATTCATCAAATACGCTTGGGCGATATTTTCTATACAGAGAAAGACCGTGCCGCTGAAGAGACTCGCTTTTCGCTTTAGCCATATGAGCAGTATACCGTGCACACTATGGGCTAGGAAGTCTTCTTTTTGGGTGCGCTCTTTTTAGAAGTCTTTTTAGCTGCTTTTTTTGCAGGCGCAGCGCTTGAGGCGCTATCTCGCGCAGCTTTCATGTGGGTCCATGCATTTTTTAGGTCGCGACCCATTTGAGCAATTTCAGCTGCGGTCACCCCCGCTACACCAGAATATCGTGCGATCACTTTTTCTACGATCGCATAGTACGTATCTTTATCAATCTCTTTTGCTTTCTCTACAGCACTAAGCACATCCGCCCGTGCCTTGAGCATAAAGCTTTTTACCTGCTTGCGATGTTTTTGCGCATCAGCTGATCCATAAAACCAGTAGGCGCCTGCAGCGGCTGCTGCTGCGGCCGCAGCAGCAGCAACTCCTATGCCCACATTGCGTCCCGTTACACTCTTACTAACAATCTTACTAACACCATGAGAGCCATTGTTTCCGTTTTCCATTACTCTATTCTACCAAATCACTCTCTTCATCGTCCATTTTTGGTCGACGATTCTGCGAGCGGCGAGAAGGCTTTGAGAGTCTGCTCACTAAAAATTCAAATAACGTGAGGCCTAGTGAGCGCACCCGAGCACCTCCTGAGCGCACTTGGAAACGCAGTTCATTGAGATCTTTTTCAATATTCTCGCTAGCTTTGGAGAGTCGGCGTGCTATGGTGCGCACTTCGCGCACAATACCGATCACATACCAGAGAATAACTATCCAGAAGATCGTAAGAACAACGACCGCGACCGCTGTGATAATAAAAAAGATATTTGCGTGGAGAATGTCGTTCATATAGTGCTAGTATACGACTTCGAAAGAAAATCTTCGATGAGCATTTCGACCTCCTGTGTATTAGTGGTCTCCATCAGTTGTACTCTCAGCTCTTTGGCACCAGGGAATCCCTCTACATACGCCTTGAAGTGCTTTTTCATGATCGCGAAATTTTTAATATCACCCAGAAGCTCTTCAAATAGTTTGGTGTGCTCGATTGCTATGCGAAGACGTTGCTCCAACAGAATTTCTTTCGCACTAAACAACCAAGGCTTACCAAAGATGGCACGACCAAGCATGACACCATCGGCACCGCTCTCCTCTGCCTTCTTTTTAGCATCAACAAGATCGAGTGCATCACCATTGCCAAGAATAAGTGTCTTTGAGCTAAGCTCGTTGCGGATCTCCACCGCCCGCTTCACGCGCTCCCAATGTGCCGGCACCTTCGACATCTCTTTGCGCGTACGCGCATGCAGTGTGAGTACCGCCGGCTCAGCCGAAAGTATTTTTGGCAACCACTCTTCTAAAATATCTTTGTTATAGCCTAGGCGCGTTTTAACTGAAACAGGAATGTTCGGGGCACCACGTTTTGCAGCAGCCACCAATTCTACAGCACGCTCTGGGTTGAGAATAAGTTTCGAGCCTGCCCCCTGTGCCTCAACCGAGCGGTCGGGACAGCCCATATTGATGTCGACCCCGTCAAACCCAAGCTCTTGTGCTACACGCGCCGCGTGCTCCATGGCCTCTGGGTCGCTGGTGAAAAACTGTGCGACAATCGGGCGCTCCTCTTCGCTATACACAAGATCGCGCATGAGTTTTGCCTTCCCCTCCGGTGTGGCGCGCAAAAGCCCATCAGCTGAGACAAACTCGGTCCACATAACCTGCGGGCCGTACGGTTTTGAATACTTCGCTATGATCCGTCGAAACGCCGCGTCGGTTACATTAGCGAGCGGCGCCAGTACAAAAAATGGCTTTGGTAATTCATCCCAAAAATTTTTCATCGCATTTACCATAGCACGACTTTCCAAAAAAAGAATAGCCGGCTACTTGCCGGCCACAAACACTCATTTTTAGCTTGCATTCACAATGTGCTCAATTGGTGCGATTGCCCTAGGCCTTTTTTGCCTCGTGTACATTTCTTTAAACGCAATACCTGTTTCGTGCAATACTCGTACACCCTCTTGTGATAGGTACACGCGATGCGTTTTTTGTATCCTTGTATTTGTTTGCTTGCGTAGCAAGTTTATTTCTACAAGATAGCTAATTCCTTCAATAACCTTGGTACGGCTTAATTGAAGCAAAACAGCTAATTGTTCAACGGTAGGGGCTTCAGCTTGAGTAAAGCAAACCAGTATGATGGCTAATTGTTGTATAGAAACTCGACGTTTTTGTATGCGCATAAACGCCAGCAACCAGAGTCGCTGTACGCGGAGCAAATCTATAGCCTTGATTTGCTCTCCAAGAGAAAACTCCTCCCTCGGTTGAAAGTTCATACCCACCTCCTATATTCATGTCTGTAGACTTTGTAGTACAACTCTACAAGCCAGTCAACGTGCCGCTTATTGTGACACTCCTCTAAGTTTATAGTACAGCTTATTACCAAAACGCAGGTCGAGGTAGTCAAAGTCAGCAAGACCATGCGATTTAAACACATCAGCCGAGAGTGCGAGCGTAAAGCGCTGCAAAATATCTCCTGCATTTGCATTCGAAGCAAATATAAGGGTGAAGCCATTTGTAAAGGTCGCGTGCACATCCCCTACCTCATTTATATATATAGTATCGAGTACTACGTTTTGCTTTTGGGCCACCGTCGCCAAAAGCACCGAGAGTGAGCGAAATACTTCGGCAGGAAGATATTGCCACGGGAGCGCTCCTGTGACGCCGCCAAAATAACGTTGGTACACATCGTCTGAATATACGACCGCCGGTGCATAGACGACACCGTCTTTATCAACGAGATAGCATCCCCCAGTACTCGACGCAACTGAGGTGCCGCACCATAGGGCCGCGGGAGACCGTTCAGTTACTGTTATCGCAAGCGAAGTGAATGTTGCCGCCTTAACTTTTACCGTTGAAAGCGTTGGGTACTGCTGCATTAAATCGTGTTCAATTGCACGACGCGGATATAAAAAAACATTACTTTTAGCGATGATGTGAAAATACCCACCCTTAATATTGTTGTATGCAACGCGTTCAATATGTTCGCGTATAACGGTCTTTTCGCCATCAACAGTTACCGCCTTAATACGCAAAAATGGTAGCCAAGACAACCCGCACAGTATGCCAATAAAAATAATCAGCGCGCCCAACCCAAACACCACATATAGTAGCCGACGCTTACGCCGCCGCACCCGCAACTTCGACTCTACTCTAATCACCCGAGCCATTGCTCCTAATTGTAACCCACCTTAGGCTTGTGAAGGTATTTTATTTTTTAAATCTTGGACTAATTTGCTAAATTCTCCTTCTAAGTCAATTTTAAGCTCATCTGCCAAAATAAGAACTGACCATAAACAATCCGCTAACTCATGCTTAATTTTTTCATCGACACCTTCAATCTGTCGATAACCATTATGAGCCATAAGGAGTTTTGAAAGATTACCAACATCACCAATAAATCCTTGCAAATACTCGGCAGCGCTCCGCTGTTTCTCATTTCTCGCAGCATATAGAGCTTTTATCTCCTTTGCCTGCTGAGTCAGCGCTGCTAAATCCATAGAGTTTTATTTAGTGATTTTCTCCTTTCCTCCCATATAGGGGCGCAAAACTTCAGGGATAGTAATTGAGCCGTCTTCGTTTTGGTAGTTCTCGATAAGTGAGACGAGAATACGCGGCGTTGGGATTGCTGTGGAGTTAAGAGAATGGGTGTACTGCATATTCCCCTCTTGGTCGCGGTAGCGGATGTTGAGTCGGCGCGTCTGGAAGTCATGGAAGTACGAGGCAGAGCTAATCTCGCGGTAAGTATTTTCGCCCGGGACCCATAACTCAATGTCATATTTTTTTACTTGCCCAAGCCCCAAGTCGCCACCACAGTTCATTACCGTGTGATATGGGATACCGAGCGATTCAATAAACTCTTCAGTATTGCGATTGACCCACTCGTGCCATTTAACCGACTCCTCGTGCGTTGCTTCACAAATAACCACCTGCTCCCACTTAAAGAATTCGTGCACACGAATGAGCCCTTTCACATCTTTACTGTGCGAACCCGCTTCACGACGAAAGCACGGCGAAAAGGAGAGGAATTTCATTGGTAGCTGCTCTTTTGGCACCACCTCGTTCATGTAGTAGGCCATGGTTGCTACCTCAGCGGTACCTGCGAGGAAGTCGCCGTCTTGGGTTTTATATAAATCATCTTCACCTTGTGGGAGATACCCAGTACCAAGGAAGGCTACGCGCTTTACGAGCGATGGCACGATCATTGGGGTGAAATCTTTACCTAAAAAGAAGTCTTGAGCGTAACGCCAAATAGCGAATGAGAGCATCGCACCTTGGTTTTTGAGGAAGTAGCCACGAAAACCAGCGACTTTGGTGCCACGTTCAAAATCAGCCATATCAAGATTGAGCATGAGGTCGATGTGGCTCTTTGGCTCAAAATTGAATTGTGGTTTGCCACCCCAAACCTTCACCTCCACATTTTCAGCATCAGAGTCGCCATCAGGGACCGTCGGGTCGGGCACGTTTGGCACCTGCACCATAAGAAGCTGCCATTCCTTCGTCACCTCCTCGAGCTCTTTTTCTTTGGCGGCAAATGACTCTTTAAGTGTTCGCATCTCCTCAATAAGTCGAGTACGCTCGTCGGGAGTTGCAGCAGTGATTTTGTCGTTCGCTTCATTTTGTTTTGCGCGTGCACCCTCTACTTCTTGTATGAGCGCACGGCGCTTTTCATCCACGACCAGGAGTCGGTCGAGATCTATTTCGATGTGCTTCTTTCTTGCACCCGCTTTTACTAAATCAATATTTTCCCTAATAAATTTGATATCGAGCATGTCTAGAGCATACAACACTTCTTTTTTACAGAAAAGCTTCTTAAAAACACCCTTTTCCTTATTCGCCTATTCGCGCGAATATGCGCAGAGCAGTAAAGGAAGCTACTGCAACATATGTAAAATAGTTTTTGTGACTGGGCGCAGTGGAGTTTTGAGTCTATACACCACCGATAGTGCTATCTGTTCCTTATCTACTAAATCAGCCGCATACATAATCCCTAAATGTTTTGAGGTGGCTTTTAGTGATAACCGTATTTCTTTTGCAATTAATCCAACCGGCGCTCTTTCAACATGTTGTAAATATAAAAATATGGAAAGTCGCCTACGGTTTGCTAAAGCTTTGAGAACGCGTTCGGCACCTTGGATAGTTTCCATGCAAAAGAATGGTTACTACTAATGGCGTATTCGCGCGAATATGCGCCCCTAGCTTACCTACGTTTTCTTTTTTTGGAAAGCAGGTAAGATAGCCTCAAACCTATGGAGTACCCGCCCCGCGAGCTCCGGAAAAATACTTTCCCGCCGCTGTTGCGGGAGATCCCCGATCGTCCAGTGAAATTGTATATACGGGGAGAGTTACCACCTCCTGACTATACCTACTTATGCGTCGTGGGCTCGCGTCGCACCACACAGTATGGCGAAAGGATGCTGCATAAACTGATCACTGGGCTCGCCGGCTACCCCATCACCATTGTCTCGGGTCTCGCGTGGGGCACCGACGCAAATGCCCACAAAGCGGCGCTTGATGTGGGCTTACCAACAATAGCGGTTATGCCTTCGGGCCTGAATGATGATGTGATGTACCCAACAATGAATCGCCCGCTTGCCAAAAAGATTCTCAAAAACGGCGGCGCGCTCATCTCAGAAAATGAACCGGATTTCAAAGCAATGTTGCACAGCTTCGCAGAGCGCAATCGCATAGCAGCGGGCATGTCAAAGGCGACGTTAATAGTAGAAGCGGGCGAAAAGAGCGGCACCCTCATCACTGCGCGACTAGCTCTGGACTACAATCGCGATGTGTTAGTCGTGCCTCACGAACTTGGGCGCGAAAATGGCGTTGGCTGTAATACCCTGATTCGGCAAGGAGCAACCTTGGTACGCGATGCGCATGATATTCTCGAAGCGCTTGGCTTTGTGAAAGAAAATATGCAACAAGAGTTACCGCTACCAAGTGACTTAACACCCCAAGAGACCGCTGTCCTTACGGCACTCTCCGAGCCTCTCGAGCGCGACGAGTTAATTGAAGAAACGGGCCTTTCAGCCCAAGTGGTCGGTATCGCCCTCTCCTCCCTTCTCATCCGCGGGCTTATCAACGAGCGCCTTGGCAAGGTGGAACGAGTATAATAGTCGCATGCCAACCGTATTTGTTGCTTTTGGGGTGACGGGAGATTTAATGCGGCAAAAGATTTTGCCCGAATTGTTTTCATTACACAGCCGCAATCTGCTGCCAGAACATTTTCAGATTATTGGTGTATCACGCAAAGATTGGAAGGATGATGATTTAAAAAAACACGTGCGTGAGGTGTTGGCACAAAAAAATGTGCAGGGCGACATTGATAGGTACCTTGATCGTTTTGTTTTTGTGCAGGGTGATGTATCTGAACCTCTCGTATTTGAAAAACTTAATGAGGTCGTTGGTGGGCGTGAGGCACTCCTCTATATTGCCCTCTCACCTGTCTTATACAAGGATGCATTTGAAAAGCTGGTTGCATCCCCGCTTGTTACTCATGCAGAAAAGCTCCGTTTAATTATAGAAAAGCCTTATGGCACCAGCGGCGCGGTCGCTGAAGAGTTGAACATTATTTTATATAAAGTATTCAAAGAGGAGCAGCTCTATCGCGTCGACCACTATCTCGGCAAAGACTCACTTACCAGCCTGCCACCCATTGATGTAACCAGTTTACAAAAAATTAGTGTCTCGTTTTTACAAAAAGAAGGTGTTGAGCAGCGCGTAGCGTTTTATGAAGCGACTGGCGCGCTATTAGATGTTGGTCAAAACCATATGATGGAAATGTTTGCACTCACACTAGGGCCCACACAGCGTGCAGCAATAGTTAATGATCTTGCGCAGCTATCTCCTGAGCAGGTCGCACAGCAAACAGTACGCTCTCAGTGGGTGGGATATCGCTCGCTCGCTGGGGTTATGCCTGATTCACCGGTCGAAACGTATTTCAAAATTGAAACAACTTGGCGCAACATACCCACCACTTTTGAGGGCGGCAAGTATATGCAGGAAGAGAAGAAACAAATCGCGTTTCAATATAGTGACCGTACGGTGGAAATTGCTATAGAAAATAATAGGGGTGAGCATGAGCATGAGCGCCTCATACTTGCATGCTTGCGAGGTGAATATGCGGCATTCATAAGCAACGATGAAGTCAGTGCACAGTGGCGCTTTATCGACCCAATTAAACGAGTTTGGGCTACCAATATCCCTCCACTCTTGGAGTACTAATCACACCTCTCCTTTGCAAGGTGCTTGCAAACTTCATAATTGCATTGTATTAGTAGAAGCACTGTGAAGCTCGTTATTGTTGAGTCGCCCGCAAAGGCTAAGACGATAGAAAAATACCTCTCCGACATTGATGATTCGGACAAATTTGTCGTGCGCGCATCTGTTGGTCACGTGCGCGATCTTCCGAAAAGCAATAAAAAAGCGATCGATATTCCTGCAGGTTTTGTTCCGCACTACGAAGTTGTTGCTAACAAAAAGCAGGTTATCCAAGATCTGCGTGCACTGGCGAATAAAGCAGATGAAATTATTCTCGCAACCGACCCCGACCGTGAGGGCGAGGCAATAGCTTGGCACATCCAAGAGGAGCTGGGCTTGCGCAAACCTGAGCGCATCGTCTTTCATGAAATCACCAAAGACGCGATAGCCGAGGCACTCAAGCACCCGCGTCATATAGATGACAACTTGCGCCTTGCTCAAGAAGCGCGCCGCGTACTCGACCGTCTCGTGGGCTACGACCTCTCGGGTCTGGTGTGGAAGAAGGTACGCTATGGTCTTTCAGCGGGGCGCGTCCAGAGCCCCGCGCTTCGCATCCTCATGGAGCGTGAGCGTGAAATCCGCGCGTTCATACCAGAGACGTACTGGGTCATTACTGCAAATACCAAAACACCAAAGAAGACAGCACTCGCCCTCACGTGTGCACAAGAGCCACGCGACAAGAAAGTGGTCGATCATATTATCGCTGCGGTTGAAAAAGATGGGCTTACGGTTGCAGAGGTAAGCGAAACAGAGGCAAAGCGCTCAACACGCGCACCGTTTACTACCTCTACCCTCCAGCAAGCAGCATCATCACGCCTTGGCTTTTCTCCCGCTAACACCATGCGCATTGCGCAGAAACTCTATGAGTCCGGGCACATCACCTATATGCGTACCGACTCGACCAACCTTGCCGCGCCCGCTCGCGCCGCAATCCTTAGCACCATCGAGAAAAAATTTGGCAAAGAGTACCTTGCGCCACACACCTTCAAGGCCACTAGTAAAAACGCCCAAGAAGCGCACGAAGCAATCCGCCCTACCAATATTGCAAAAGAATCGCTCGGCACCACCCCAGAGCAAAAAAAGCTCTATGATCTTATCTGGCGCCGTACCATCGCCTCACAAATGGCAGATGCAAAAATATTACGCACGAAAATAGTTGCTGAAACAGTCGACAAAACTTTGCCACAATTTACTGCGACTGGTTCACAAGTGGTGTTTGATGGATGGCTACAGGCTGACCCTGCAGCCCGTGGCGAGGATGTCGAGTTACCATCTGTACAAAGCGGCGATGTGCTGAAAGTTGAAGATGTTACATCGCTTGAAAAGCAGACGACTCCACCCCCGCGCTATACCGAAGCAGGACTCATTAAAGAGTTGGAGAAGCGCGGCATTGGCCGCCCATCAACATACGCGAGCATCATGAAGACGCTCGGTGACCGCGGCTATGTCGTTAAAGAAGGTCGCTCGTTGCGTCCCACAGACACCGGCGACGTAGTTTCAACGTTCCTTGAAGATAATTTCCCTACCTATATTGGCGATACATTTACCGCTGAGATGGAAGATGAGCTTGATGAAATAGCACAGGGCAAGCGCGAGTATGTTAAAACACTGCGTGATTTTTATACCCCATTTCTTAAAGAAGTAAAACTGCGTGACAAAGAAGCAGGAAAATTAACAGACCTCGGGCCTGCACCAGCGGAGTTCCCATGCCCCATCTGCGGCAAGCCAATGGTGTATAAACTTTCGCGCCAAGGAAAATTCATGAGCTGCTCGACCTTTCCTACCTGTACTGGCGCGCGTACAGAACTTGGCGAGGTGATCAGTAATGAAGACAAACCCATTGGTACTCATCCAGAGTCTGGAGAACCTATCTACGTGCTCAATGGTCGCTTTGGCCCGTTTGTGCAACTAGGTGAAGCTAAAAAAGGTTCAAAGGTTAAGCCACGCCGTGCATCAATACCAAAAGGTAAAGATCCGAGCACTGTTACTATTGAAGAGGCACTGACCTATCTGTCACTCCCCCGTGTGCTTGGTAATCATCCCAAAACTGGTTTGCCTATCACCGCATCGATAGGTCGCTTTGGACCATACATCGTCCACGACACCGACTTTCGCTCACTCAAAACTGACGATGTTTATAAAATTGAACTCCCCCGTGCACTCGAGATCCTTGCTGAGCCAAAAAAGAAGCGCGGTTTTGCTGCCAAAAAGAAGGTGAGTTAATATCCCAATCCTCCCCTTCACAGCTACTTGACTTAAACCTATATTTAGGGTTTTATTAATTTTAGCAGAAACTTTAAAGGGAGTGAGTCGTGGGGCACCCAAACTATAGAGTATTGCGCTCGTCTTATACCGACCGGCCTGGAGGGTTGAGTGCGGCAGCCCTACTCGAAAAACTTTTATTAGACTCTATAAATAGAAATCTAAGTAATGAGGTGGGCGGTGCTACCTGCCTTCCCCCAAGCGTGGCTACTAACGAACCCGCACCTTCAATAACGACCTCTACTATACAGGGGGCTGGCCGCGATTTCGATTGTGGTGGCAACATACCCATCGATTTCAGAGCGACACTGCCACCATTTAGTGACCTCCTACTTCCAGACGGAACGCGGATACGTTTTGATTTCAGCTACCCCAGTAGATGTATTTGAGCACTACAGAGCCCCCGCCACACTCGGCGCGGGGTTCTTTTTTTATGCTTCTTTTTATTCGCCCGCGTAGTACACTAGAGGTATGGACGTGGCAGATATTCTCAAACTCATGCCTAAACGCGAGCCTGGCGACGAAGCGCTTATCCGCAAGGCGTATGATTTTGCCGCACACGCACACAAGGACCATAAGCGGTTCTCTGGCGAGCCATATTTCATCCATCTCGTAGAGACAGCCAAAGGCCTCGCGAAGCTTGGCATGGGCGCAAAGACTATTGCTGCAGGCCTCTTGCACGACTCGGTGGAAGATGTCGGCGTCTCCGCTGAAACTATCGAAAAAGAATTTGGTAAGGACGTACGCTTTTTGGTTGAAGGTGTTACCAAGCTTGGTCACTTTAAATATCGCGGTGCTGAACGCCATCGTGAAAGTTTGCGTAAACTGCTCGTAGCAACCGGTCAGGATGCCCGTGTACTTATCATCAAACTTATGGATCGCCTACACAACATGCGCACTATCGAGTTTGTTCCGCCCGAAAAGCGCCAACGCATCGCGCTGGAGACACTTGAGATTTACGCAGCTATTGCACACCGCCTTGGTATGGGTGTGGTGCGTAAAGAGCTTGAGGATCTTGCCTTTCAATACGCCTACCCTGAAGAGTACGCCGAAGCAAAAAGAGTATTGGGCGAAGCTGCCAAAGAAACAGCCGAACATCTTGAAGAAATGTCGCGCACACTAAGCCAAGAACTCATCAAAGAAGGGATCACTCGCTTTGATATCGATCATCGTACGAAGGGCTTGTGGAGTTTTTGGCAAAAAGTAAAACGCAAAGGAGGTGATGTGGGCAGTGTATATGACGTAGCAGCACTGCGCGTCATCGTGCCCGACGTAGCCGATTGCTATCGCGTGCTAGGTATTGCACACAAACTCTGGCAACCGCTGCCAAACAAAATTAAAGATTATATAGCCTTTCCTAAACCAAATGGCTACCAAGGATTGCACACGACTGTGTTTTCGGGTATGCGCAGCGCAATAAACAGTAGTGGTATCGTCGAAATTCAAATTCGAACGCGCGAAATGCACCACGAGGCCCAGTATGGCATCGCAGCACACGTGATGTACAAAGAGGGGGCAGCAAGCGAGGCCCATCAACAGGGTGCGAGTAGTCGCCAATCAAGTTTCGACTGGATCAAAAGTCTTATCCCTGGCTTCCGCAGGACAGTTCAACCAGCTACACACGAGGGGCAAAAAGAAACTGAGGAAAATTCTCGTCGCCTCCCCCACAACCTTAACGGCACGCCGGAGTGGCTTGAGGATCTCAAAGAGGAGGAGGATAACCCCGACTTTGAGACCACACTGAAGACCGACATCTTCTCACATCGCGTATTTGTCTTCACACCTAACGGTGACGTGGTTGACCTCCCCATAAACTCAAGCCCAATTGATTTTGCCTATGCCATTCACTCTGACATTGGCGACCACGTGTTTGGTGCCAAGGTAAACGGTAAAATGGTGCCGCTTGATACAACTTTGAAAAATGGAGATATTGTCGAGATTCAAACAAAAAAATCTGCAACTCCAAAAGCGAAATGGCTCGATTTTACCAAGACCACACTCGCTCGCCGCCATATCCGTACCGCGCTTGAAGCGCAGCAAGGCAAACACTAGTCCGCTAAGTGCGCGTGGTCGTTCCAAACCCACAACCACCAAGGATTTTCTTTCTCTTCGTTGTATCCAAAAATACTTAAGCCCGTGTTTGCCATATGAAATGTTCGGGCAAAAGGCAAGAAAACTTCTGGCGTTAGTTTTTCGCCGAATAGAGCTGTTGCAATTAGCACGCGCATAAAAAATCCATGAGTAACAACGAGTGTGTGCGTTTCCTCACGTGCACCCAAAAAGCGTAAACACTCGAGCGCTCTTTTTTTCAGATCAAAAAAATTTTCTTCGTCAGCATAATGCCAATCAGGGTCGTTGATGTGCTCCAAAATGATTCGATCTATTTCTACCAACTTCGCATCATCTCGAAGCAGTCCAATAGCTTCTGATGGTGAGTGGCGCTCAACAAATAAATCAGAATACTCTATAGGCAGATTAATACTTTTAGCAATGTGCTTTGCAGTCTCCTGGGTACGCACCATAGGGCTTGCAATGATAGCTTCAATGGGAAGTTTAGTGCAGCGCTGTGCTATGAACGCCGCTTGTTCTCTGCCTTTCTCTGTCAGTGGTGGTGTACCGTCTTGGCGCACATTAGTAATATTGGACGCGGTTTCACCGTGTCGCACAAAATACACATATTTCATATAGAAAAAGAGCTTGGGTCAAAAGTATTTTCGTCTAATTCTTTCTCGTCTTTTGAGCGGTCGTCTAAGCTGTCCGCGGGATCAAGCGCAGCAACAGATTCAGAAGCAAATGCTCTGGTCCTGAGGCCACTCTCCTCGGCGATCTCCGGGAGACTCGAGGACTTCTGTTCAGAAGCTTGTTGCGCGGTCTGCATTTGAGCAGTTTGCATCTTCTTAGTAGCTAGCTGCGCAAAAAGCGTGCGCAGGTCGTCCTCGCTCATAAAATCGATGGAGAGTTTCCCCCCATGCTCTTTTGCCTCAATCGCTACGCGGGTACCAAGAATACTCGAGAGCTCGCGCTCCATTTCGATAATCTCTGGCGCATACATGTACTCCTTCTTGCGCACACGGTCATACGCGATGCGACGTGCAATAGCTTCTGAATCACGTACCGTGAGACGCTTGAGCATAATCTCACGAAAAAGCGTGTTTTGCTCTTCAGGCCGATCGATAAGCATCAAGAGTGGCCGCGTGTGCCCTTCAGTAATTTTACCGTCGCTAAGCGCCTGCTGCATTTCCTGCGGCATCGTTAAAAGACGAATAGTATTAGAAACATACTCACGACTCTTCCCTACCTTTTCGGCGACTTGAGTATGTTTAAATCCAAACTCGTTTACCAAACGAGCGAATGCTACTGCACGATCAATGGGGTTAAGATCTTCACGCTGTAAGTTCTCGATGATAGCGACCTCGAGTTTAGTCTTATCATCGTCATAGTCGTCACGGATGATGACTGGCACCGAGATAACACCAGCAATTTTCGCAGCACGTAGGCGGCGCTCGCCGGCAATAAGCTCATACTTGGTGCCAATCCCACCGTCTGGTTTTTCAAATTCTTTACGTGTGACGGTCAGCGGCTGAATAACTCCATACTGGCGGATAGAGCGCGCGAGATCGTCCAGCTTACTTTGGTCGAACTCGCGGCGCGGCTGGTAGGGATTGGGCTCGATTTTATCCACCTCGACCCAAAAAATTGCGTTGTTGTAAAACTGCGACATTGCGGCTATTCTAACATAACCCGCTAAACGCTTCTAAGGCTTGTCCTGCGAAGCTGGGATGCTGCCGGGATGGTGGAATGGCATACACGTGCGACTCAAAATCGCATGCCGCAAGGCTTGAGGGTTCAAGTCCCTCTCCCGGCACAAATACATACATAATTGTTGTGCAAAAGCCAAAGGTTATAGCAATTGTGGGGCCTACAGCAGCGGGAAAGACCTCGCTGAGTATTGCTCTCGCAAAGGAATTGAAAAAGCTTGGATTCAAACCCGAGATTATTTCGGCTGACTCACGCCAGGTGTACAAGGGTTTAGACATTGGCACCGGCAAGGTCACTAAAAAAGAAATGGCTGGCATTCCCCACCATCTCATCGACGTTATCTCGCCTAAAAAGCAATTAACGGTTGACGATTTTACCAAACGCGCACATAAAGTGATTGGTAAATTGAGCAGCCAGAAAGGCGGGCATCCATACGAACCGGTCCCTCTCATCGTGGGCGGCACGGGGATGTATGTAGACTCGCTCTTGGGGCGCATGGTGTTCCCCAACGTACCGCCAAACGAAACATTACGCGCAGAGCTTGAAGAAAAGGCCACTGAAGAATTATTTACAATGTTAAAAAAACTCGACCCAGAGCGAGCAAAAAATATAGATCAAAAAAATAAACGCCGGCTCGTGCGTGCTATAGAGATCGCACATGCGCTTGGCGCTTCACCCAAAGGCGGCCCCCAGCTGCAGGGTGAAGGCCACTATGATGTGTTGTGGCTTGGTGTCAAAACTTCTGACGACACACTTCGTAAAAATATCCATATGCGCCTATTCGCGCGAATACGCCAGGGCATGGTGGCTGAAGCAAAAAAGTTGCACGCACAAGGCCTTTCGTATGCGCGCATGCGCGAGCTTGGGCTTGAATATCGCTTTCTTGCAGACCTGCTTGAGAAAAAAAAGACGCGCAAAGAATTTGAAGAGGGTCTTGAACGCGCCATCGTTCAGTACGCAAAACGCCAAACCACGTGGTTTAAGCGCAATACAGATATCCGCTGGGTCGCTAGCTCCAGCGACGCTTTGCAGCACGCGAAGCAGTTTCTTTCGGCTTCGAGACACTAGAGCCACCGCACGCACGGATAAAATCTTCGTGCATCTGCACCAACTCCGATTTTGGCATTTTCCCGAACGCTTCTTCTGTCGTTTCAGACTGTTCGCGGAATGATTCATCTTTCTCTAATACCTCCGGATGCACCTCTAGCGCGCGTTGATTAAACCCTATAAGGTAGAGACCTTTGAGCGTGCGCACGCGGGACAGTGCGACATACCCTTGGCCATATTCAAACGCTTGTGAAAGATCCATGAGCGCACTATCAAGCGACATTCCCTGACTCTTGTGCACTGTAATAGCCCACGCAAGTCGTAGCGGCAGTTGGGTAATTTCTGCCAACTTTTTATTACCATCCACAATCGACCACTCAACTGGTTCGACCTGTAGTCTCCTGCCACTCTTAAGTCTTACTATCGGCTGTCCATTAAACGCAAAATCTACCACCTCGCCCATAGTACCGTTTACATAGTCACCTTCAGGATCATTTTTCGTAAATAGCACTTTCGCGCCAATTTTGAGTGTTAAGGTTTCGGGTGAGAGACAATTGCGTTTGAGTGTATCCACCAAAATAGGCGCGCCACGCGAGGTCATAGTGTAGGTGCGGTACGTGCCGGGAAGTTTTGCTAATTCACGATCGTTGAGGGTGTCGACATTTGCATTGTGTGGAAATAGTTTAGTTGGTATTTCGCTCTTTTTTGGCTCAACATTGCGCGCCTGTAAAATAGTGTGATGAGACGTGTGCGGCTTGCCGCGGCGCAGTGCTGCGAGCAATTCAAGAAATTCCTTATCTTCTTGGCGATGTTGCTCATGCAAATAGCACACTAAAGGGTTCGCGCGCTTCCAGGAGTATGCAGTAAACGCGAATGGCGAGCGCGGCTCATCGTACTCTATGCTCATTGTCTCGGGTGCATATTGTTTCGTTTTCACTACAGGCGGGAGTTGAAAAAAGTCGCCAACAAATACTACCTGTAGCCCACCAAACGCTCGTTCGCTATTTCGAAGCATCCGACATACTTGGTCGACCATATCTAAGGTTGAGGCTGAGAGCATGGAAATTTCATCAATAATGAGTACGTGTGCGCTGCGTACCCGGCGCACCACCTTCTCTTTTTGCGCTATCAAATCAAGATCATAGTCGGTCAAAAATTCTTTCACTCCGATACCGCACCACGAGTGCACCGTCATGCCGTCTATATGCGTAGCTGCTATGCCGGTAGAGGCGGTCACGGAAGCCTCAATACCTTTAGACGCCAAATAGGCCACATATGCGTTTACGGTATGCGACTTACCACTCCCCGGCTCACCCGTCAAAAACACATTAGCTCCGGTCTTGAGGATGATGAGCGCTGTCTCTTGAGTCACGAGCGTATTCTACCGCAGTGCGGCGTGTTTGTATGCATTGCCAGACTACGCTAAAGCTTTGTCTTGGTGAAGGCGGGTTTACCTCGCCGAAATCCCGTCAGACGGGATGCAGGCGGGCCCACGAGGATTCGAACCTCGATCAACGGTTTTGGACCTGCCTGCCGGCAGGCAGGGACCGCACAAAACGAACGTTGCGGGCGCTGAGGGAATCGAACCCCCAATAACGGTTTTGGAGACCGTTGTTATGCCATTTAACTAAGCGCCCTGAGGCTCCAGTATACCTAAAAAACTATTTTCGCGCCTCTTTGTGCACCGTTTGAGCACGGTCCCACTTGCAGAACTTTTTGAGCTCGATTTTACGCACCACCAGCTTCTTATTCTTGGAGGTCCAGTAGTTTATGCGCTTGCACTTGTTGCACTGCAATTTTATGAGTCGATCTTGAGACATATTGATTCCCACAGCCCTCAAGCCGTGATATGTACGGCACTATACCCTACAAACGCCTAGGGCGCAAGCTAGGGCAAAACCGTTGCCCCTGGGCAGAAACTAAAGAGGAGATTAGTGCCCGAATAGTATTCATTTATATCCCCAGGGACGCTCACCGTATAGCGCAAAGCACACATATTCGCTTGTGAAAGACCAAGCGCATTCATGAGGTATTGTTCTGCTTCAGCTCGCGTCTGTCTGAGGGGCTCTTGGTATAGAGCGACTGTAAAGCTCCCTGTTACCATGTCATAAGAAATGGTATATGGCGGATTCTGGGTAGCTCCCTCTCCGGTAGTGTGATACTTCAGATAGTAAAAGGAGGTGTTGATAGGGTCTCGCACCGTATCACTATTAGCCCGAAAATCCTGCACCACCATCGTGCCAGTCGGATTTTGTGCCGCAACCGTGAGCGATGGTTTTCCGCTACCACCAACTTCAAGACCCCCTCCAGAGGCACTAGGAATATTCGTACTGTCTGTAGGAAATGGTTGCGTCACAGCTCCTGATGTCTGCGTGTTAGGAGTGGCATTTGGAGTTGAGTTAAGCATTTGCAGTACCAAAAAAACCACACTCGTGAGTAACACAACACCAATTGTGATAAAGATAGTTTTTTTCATATTCTTTTACATACTTGCTGTCTCGGTTCCATATTTTTGCACACAAGAGGCGGCTTTGTTATTACATCCCGGGCAGGTCCAATCTGCATAGGGTGACTGCCCTGCTCTGACTCTGTTTTGTGAAAGAAGGTACGCCGTTTGCGCATTACAGTACGCGTCAGTACAAGAAGTAGCGGCGCTACAGTCCCCCTGGTGCAATTTAGGATTCTTCCAATTACTCGGAAGAATTTGGAAAGTGCCACAGGCGCCTGACGTAGAATTTATGCGTGTTGGGTCTCCTGAACTTTCTGTCATAGCGATACATGACATAACATTCGCTTGTGTTTGTGTATATCCAGCTTGCGTCAGCGCCGTAGAGCTACATGATGAATTGGCGCATGAAGCTCCTGTATAGGTTTGCTGACCTGATGAACCAGTTGGGTTAGAGGTTTGTCCGCCTGTAGTCAAAGTCCCCCCTCCACTAAATATCCCTCCTAGCCACTCAGATATGCTTTTGTCACGGGGGCGGTTTTCAGGGTCGGTACATTGTAAACTGTTCCAGCTGCCACCAAACCAAACAGTACCTTTCACGAGAGTACTTAGTAGTGTTTGTACTACGAGCCAGGCTGAAATGACGAAAAGAAAGCCAATAAATACTGAGGTGAATATTTTGCGTGCACGCATTACGCGTGCAGGACTTCCAGCCGACGTGAAGTAGAGAATGCCTGCCCAGGCAAAAAGGAGTGCTGCCAGTGGGATGGAGATACCCACCATGTAATTGATAATGTTTTGGATGAGTTGACCAAAGGAGCACAGGTCACAGCTCGTGGAACTGGTGTAATAATTGGCGCCATTACCTGTTGAAAAGCCACAAGGGACGAGACCTTGGGTTTGGGCGAAGGCAAGGAGTGGCGTGAAGAACAATGACGTGCCGTAGAGGAATGTACGAAACATACGATATAAAAAGTGTAGCACTATATTTGCTTCCTTTGATATAAGTCCACATGCCAGTGTGCCCCCGTAGAGCCGGTGGGACCACCAACCCCTTCTAAAGTATAGACATTCCCTGCCATATCCTTAAAGGCTGTGGGAGTAAAGCTTTTAGCAGGTGCAAGACTGCGAATGTATTGATCAAGTGCAGGATTCGATCGAACATCAATAGCACTCCCTCCCGCGTGCGGGTCATTAGTAGCTCCGTGGGGCTCAGCACCACCAGAAATCACAACCTGGCATGTACTATTCATCTGACGGCACGAATTACTAAGATTTACAATTTGGTTGATATTGTTAGCCGACTCTCCTGCTAAAGTCGTGCAGCCGGTTGAGACGCCGCTCGCACAAGGGGCCGCGTTCACCTGGACGCCAGCAGCAGCTAAGGTGGCTCGTGCATCCGCTTCGCTCATACCACCACTTAGCCCCGGTGTGGGCGTTGGCGTAACACCTGGATTTGTCTGGCCACCACTAGTCCCCCCTCCACTAAATATCCCTCCTAGCCACTCAGATATGCTTTTGTCACGGGGGCGGTTTTCAGGGTCGGTACATTGTAAACTGTTCCAGCTGCCACCAAACCAAACAGTACCTTTCACGAGAGTACTTAGTAGTGTTTGTACTACGAGCCAGGCTGAAATGACGAAAAGAAAGCCAATAAATACTGAGGTGAATATTTTGCGTGCACGCATTACGCGTGCAGGACTTCCAGCCGACGTGAAGTAGAGAATGCCTGCCCAGGCAAAAAGGAGTGCTGCCAGTGGGATGGAGATACCCACCATGTAATTGATAATGTTTTGGATGAGTTGACCAAAGGAGCACAGGTCACAGCTCGTGGAACTGGTGTAATAATTGGCGCCATTACCTGTTGAAAAGCCACAAGGGACGAGACCTTGGGTTTGGGCAAATGACACGAACGGATATGTAAAAAGAAGAATTAACACCAACCTCCAACCGCGCGAAACCATTCGCTTCATAGCGTTATAATAGCATCGCTTTACGCTCACTTTGTATATAAAAAGAAAAAGGCCGGGACACTGACCTCGGGACCAGAAAATTCGCTCGCTGAGTACCGACTCACGTCCCGATCTATTACTTGACTTACTGTTATATATAATGCAATATATAAAAAGCAGAGATGTTGAAAGGATGCGAACATGCGTACACTTTGTGCGGTCATAGTCTTGCTGTTGTTAACTTCTGCTACCGCATATGCTGAGATATGGCAAGCAGGGGAAATTCGATGCGAAGCAAAAGTACAAAATAACAAAATCGAGATAATAATCGGTGAACAAGGCACTCTCGTCTCGATAGGCAGACACCTACCATCGGGCGAATACAGCTGGTTGCGAACGATAGATACAGCCAGCATGAAGTTAGTGTCGGAGGATCCAGTCACAAACTGTGCCATATCCCGACCCAAAAGTCTCTAAGCTCAGAAAAGACCCAGCTTTTCTGGGCTTTTCGTTTTCAACAAAACCAAATAATTGGTGCGCCGGGTAGGATTCGAACCTACGTAGCCGCAAGGGCGATTGATTTACAGTCAATTGCAATTGACCACTCTGCCACCGACGCGTGCTCTATAAGATACGCTATTTTCAGACAGTAGACAAATTTTTGTATCGCTGTAGAGTAGGGCCACTTCTATGGAGTCGATAGTCGATATTGTCGACGGGCTCGTTGCAGAGGCAGCTGCCGCGCGCGCCTCTGATATTCACCTCGACCCCTCCCCGCACGAGCTAAAGGTACGCTTTCGGATCGATGGGGTACTACAGCGAAAGTACACCATCCCCAAGCACCTACACGCTGAACTCATATCGCGCATTAAAGTCCTCGCCCACTTGCGCACCGACGAACACCAAGCGACCCAAGACGGTCGCTTTCGTTTTTCTGGTGCCCAAGGGACGCCGCTCGATGTGCGTGTGTCTATCGCCCCAACGTTTTATGGAGAAAATGTCGTGCTGCGTCTTTTAACGAATCGACATCAAGCACACACGCTCGAATCTCTCGGCTTTAACGAAAAAAACCAGCAGATTGTTAGCGACGTACTCAAGCGCCAGAGCGGCATGATTCTTTCCACCGGCCCTACCGGCTCTGGCAAGACAACCACACTCTACACCCTGCTCTCGATGCGTAATACGAGTGATGTGTCGATCATCACCATCGAAGATCCGATCGAATATGCTATCGAGGATGTAAAACAGCTCCAAGTAAATTCTCGCGCAGGCCTCACCTTTGCCAATGGGTTGCGATCGATCTTGCGCCAAGATCCTAACATCATCATGGTTGGTGAAATTCGCGATATGGAAACTGCCTCTATAGCAGTAAATACAGCACTCAGCGGCCACTTACTCCTTTCAACACTCCACACCAACAATGCTGCAACCACTCTACCCCGCTTACTTGATATGGGGGTGGACGCATATCTTGTTGCTTCAACTATTTCTCTTGCGATAGGTCAGCGCCTGGTGCGCACAATCTGCACCGTGTGTAAGGATTCGCGCAAAGCAACTGAATTTGAAAAGGAAGTTGTCGGAAGCAACAGCATGCATTTCGGCCGCGGATGTGAACACTGTAGTGGCTCGGGATATACTGGCCGACTCTGTATGAGCGAAATATTGGTTGCTACTGACTCACTGCGAGATGCAATCATCCGCAAAGCGTCCGCTAAAGAAATTGAAGCTATCGCCATACAAAACGGCATGATCACCATGCGAGAGGATGGCCTCGATAAAGTACGCCAAGGGTACACAACACTTGAAGAGGTGCTGCGCGTTATGCATACCTAACATGCAAACCTTTTCTCTCAAAGAACAAACACTTCTGTTAAAACGCCTTGCGTTTCTGATGCGGGCGCACATACCGATAGTCGAAGCACTAACCCTCATTACACAACAGACGCGAGCCACACGAAAAGCACGAAAGCTCCGCGCCGTCACCGAGGCTGTTTCCAAAGGAAAACCATTAGCCGAAGCGCTCTACACCGAGCACATACTCAACACATTTTCACTCCACCTTATTCATATCGGCGAGATGAGCGGGAGTCTGCATGCAAATCTAACCTATCTTGCAGACGAGTTATACAAAAAACAACAATTGCGCCGTAAGGTCCAAAGCGCACTTTGGTATCCGCTGTGTATTAGTACCGTCACACTCGGCATCACCGGTGCACTCATCACCTATATCTTCCCCAAACTCATGCCGATATTTGTCAGCATGGGTACCGAACTGCCGCTCACCACCCGCTTACTCATACATACTGCAGCGTGGCTCGGGTCGTGGTGGTGGATGCTTCTTATCAGTAGTATGTTGGGCGCCACTACATTTCTCGTACTGTATCGTTATGTGGCTCGCATGCGATATGTCTGCGATTGGGTACTGGTATATGCCCCGCTCGTTGGTAGCATGACTCGCTCTTTTTATACTGCGACCATCGCGCGTACATTTGCCTTATTACTGCAATCGCAGGTGCCACTTATTGAATCACTTAAAACCTGTGCATATACCACCAACAACACACTCTACCGCGAGGCGCTTACAAATATTGCCACAGAGGCAGCTGAAGGCAAGGCGCTCTCACCTATCTTTGCTCGTTCACCAAAATTATTTCCAGATCTTTTTGTACACCTTATCGCGGTTGCTGAGAGCTCAGGAAACATGATCGAAGCTTTGCAATACCTCGCGACCTTATATGAAACCGAGGTGGATGAGCGCTCTAAAAATATATCCAACGCAGTAGAGCCAGCACTAATGCTCGTTATGGGTGCCGTAGTGGGGCTTATTGCCGTCTCAGTTATCACTCCTATTTATGGTATTACCGAGCATTTGCAGCAAAAATAACATGTGTAGTTTTTCACGAGGCTTCTCCTTGATTGAAATAGTACTAGTTCTTTCATTATGTTCGCTGCTTGCTGGCTGGGCGTTATTCGCGAGCTTCTCGAGTATTGGGCGCACGTCTCTTGCAGGCGAAACTGAAACTCTCGTCCTAGTACTTCAAAAAGCACGTGCAAATGCAATGAGTAATATCGACGCCACACCTTGGGGAGTGTGCAGCATGGGTACCAGCTATAGGCTCTTCTCTGGTCCAAGCTACGCCACCCGATTGTCCGAAGAAACTCTACCCGCGCAAAGCTCTGCTGCCGATATGGATTGTGCTTCAGGCGGCCTAGTGTTTGAGCAGCTCTCAGGCCAAACACATAGTACTACTGTGCATATTATTTTTGCTGACAAGACAAAGGAGATACTCATCAACCATGAAGGACGTATTGAAACTAACTAACGGCATGAGTACTCTGGAGATCCTTATTGCAACTGCAGTGCTTACCACAACCCTCAGCGCAGCAGCGCTTATGCTTTTTAGTACGCAAGACGCCGTGCGCGCTGTACGTAGTGATATAGACGCTATCGCACACGCGACGATTACTCCACCGCATGCGCCATCTGAAAATATGTGCGGTACCCTTGCAAACCTCGGGTCGCCGCTCACCCACTACGACTATCCTACCGCCTCACTACCGTCTGGCGGCATGGAAATTACTGATATTCAAGTGACACACAACACACTCTATGTCGCCGCTCGCAGCAGTGTAACCGGCAACACATTGCATCTGTTTACTCTTGCGAACCCAAACACACCGCCCACATATCTTGGTGGTATCGATAATATACCAACCGTGGTAAGCGCTGGGCTTAGTAGTATCGCTGTACAAAAAAAGTATGTGTACGGGGCAAATGGTTATGGTGCAAATTTCACCTCCTGCAGCGAGGCTGCAAATTGTGCGCAGCTACAGATATTTGATGTGCAAGATCCCTCTAACCCCCACCTCAGTATCAATCGCAAAGTGCCTGGAGTACTCGGTTCAGGAGGACAAGGGGCAGGTTCAGTGGTGGTACAAAAAAATGGCTACCTGTATCTTGGACTTACAAAAACTGGTTCAGGGCCTGAGTTTCATATTTTTGATGTGGGCGCGAATACAGGCTCTTCAACTAACCCCTTATGGCTCGGCAGCTTTACTGTGGGCCGCACCATCAATGACATAGCGGTTATAGGAAACACGGTCTACCTAGCTACTGATGACTCAAGCCGCGAACTAATTGTGCTTAACGTAGCAGATAAAACACAGCCCAAGCTCAGTACCGCATTTAACGCTCCTGGCACGACCAATTTTGGTTATGGCTTTAGTCTTGCACAATCCCAAAATTCGATCGTGTTTGGCCGCAGCTATGTCAGTAATGCACCCGAACTCTATCAGCTCACTCTCGCCGCTGGCCCACTGAGCAGTTATGACATTGGAACCAGTACCTATCCTGATGGTATTGACGCGCTCCTCACCGCAAGTAGCACGACGTTTGCTATTACCAACACGCGGCTCTATAGCTTATACACAAACACAGGGGTACTTACGAGTGTATTGTCGTTGGCGTCCTTTGGTGCTCTTGCCTCTGACCGACGCGCCTCCCTTGCCTGTGCTGGGGTCTTCCTTGTTGCGGCCATACCACTAAACGCGCACAACCAAGACACCCTCTCTTTTGTAACAACACCATGAAAGGTTTTACTCTCCTTGAAACACTACTTTATATCGCCTTACTGAGCATAGTACTTACGGGAGGTATCACGACTGCGTTTCAATTATTGCAAAACACGAGCACTGATTCCTCATATCTAGCAACCTATGACGAAGCTATATTTGTGCTACAAAAAATATCCTGGGCACTTTCGCAAACAGCTAGCTCGACCGAGATTCTTTCTCCAGTCCCAGGTAGCCACAGCGATACACTCCACGTCGTCTCTCAAAATGGCTCGCATATAGTCATATGTAGGGCTGCGGAAACACTTTTCGTATATGAGGACTCGCGCACACCGCCTCCCTGTGGTGACACCCCCTTTGTACCTATCACTCATACACATACGATAGCTTCTGGCTTTGATGTCTTTATCGATACTTCTCATTTTGTTCATACAGCAATTATTCTCAATGGCATTCACTACACCACCACAACCTATGTCCCATAAAGCACACCGAGGTTTTATTGCACTTATCTCAGTAAGCATTATCGCTACAGTGGTACTGATACTGTGCGCAGTGCTGAGCGCGCATAGTTTTTTCACCCGCACAAGTTTGCTGAGTTTCGAAAATAAAATACACAGCGAAGACTCTATGCGAGTCTGTGTTTCGTACATACTCCAACAACTCGTAGAAGACGCGACCTATACAGGAAATGAAGCTGCCACTGTAGGCGGCTCTCCTTGTATCATTGCCGCAAGTACCGGTGGTGACCCACGAATGTTTACCATAACTACTTCTCACCATCGTTCATACACCTCGTGGCAGCTAACTATTTCTCTCTCGACACTTGACGTATTGAGTCGATATGAGGTGCCATAAAATTTTACTTGCACACCACAAACACAGTGGTACGCTTGCGGCAGATTTATACAATAAGTTTCAAGATATGCAGCATCCACGTTTGGGGCGATTGTCTCGTGCGCGAGTGCATCGTGCTGGTTTTACACTTATTGAAATTCTCATCGTCATCGGCATCATCGCTATTTTGGCGGCGGTGGTTATCGTGGCGCTCAATCCTGCGCGGCAATTTGCTCAAGCGCGCAATTCGCAGCGTCAAAGCAATGTGACGACCATTCTTAACGCAGTGGGTCAAAACATGGTCGACAACAAGGGTATGTTTGTCTGTGGTACCACGGTAGTCCCAGCAACTTCTACGAGTATCGGCACTGGGGCTGGTCTTGTAGATCTCACCTGTCTCACACCAACCTATATCCCGAGCAGTATCCCAACCGACCCAACCGGCGGCACTGCAGCGGACACAAAGTATACGATCGCAGTTGATACTAACGGTCGCTACACTGTCTGCGCCCCACTCGCCAATGAATCGGCTCTCGGCAGCCCAGGCACCTACTGCGCAACGCGATAAATAGAAAATGAAAAAGGGCGATCTCATGATGTAGAGATCGCCCTTTTATATGCATTCCAGATAAACAAATTGGGAAACCACCCAGGTTGTCGCGAGCCGACTTAGCTAAGATGGCGCCGCGCAAAGCTTTGTGTCTCAAGCAGACAACCTGGGTAGCCCACCACAGGCTAACACGCAGTGTTCGTGCTTCAAGGCCTTTCCGCCGAGAAAGGACCTATGGCCTACTGGGCAGCGTATCGCCTCTGGTTCTGTCCTGGCCTTACGTTATCAAGTCAGAAAAAATTTGCAATTATGCAGCCTGTACGGGTCTGCGCCCCCACCATCTCTGGACTCCATCCTGCAGGGCCAGCAACGCTTCTGCTGTGAGCGCATCTTCAGGAACAATAATGGCATCATGGGGCCCATAACACCGTCTTATTGATCCAACTAAAGATTGGATAAGTACGGTCCCATCTTGTGCATCCTGGAGTACGATGCCAAATTCATAAATATATGCCTGTCTCTCCCGTATTTGTTTCAGACTTATACACCGCGCAAAGACCAAATCCCCTGGCTGAGCCAAAGTGAGCTCTTTATGCAATTTCGTATCCTCCTTACCGGACGAGATGCCAACCAAAACATACAATGCATTAAAATGGCATTCTTAGCAAGTGAACAATTCAAAAATAAAAAAACCGCCCCTCTGGCGCGAGATGGAATTTCCATCTCGCCGAGGTTTGCGGTGTTAGCAGTGAGGCTTTTATCGTAAGGTTTACTTACTTTCATCAGATTCGGCGGCACGGGCCCGCTGAGACTGAACAATCTGCGCTGCTCCCCGAGCCAGCAAGCAACCCTTCTGAATGTCCTCTGGTTCCTCTCCAAACGCTAGTGCGTCAGCCGCGCACTGACAAAAGATTGGGTTTGGACAGTCCGGAAACCGAGGGGCTTTTTCAAGAGCCTCCTTGATATCATCTCGTTGCATGTATCAACTCCACTGTTGTTGAACCGGTGTAAAAAGAGGGCTACACATTGGGTGGCGAATATCCTCCGCTCAGTGTGATGTTCTCTTTTTTGAACTCTCCTACTATTCATTACGTTACCGTGGGCGCTTTTGGTGCAATCCACAGGCGCACGCATGAAATAGCTTCAAATCTAATTTAATACATTATTATATATTTGTCAAATCTCTTAACAGCTCCCTTACTGAAGCTTCGCATAAAACTTGTACACCATAAGTGGTGCCCAAATAAGGAAGCTTGCAAACCCTATAACGAATAGTGTTGGGGCGAGTCTAAAGACCCAGGCATATCCTGTATGTTCGAGGCCCTCACCAAACCAAATCATGATGAGCACCGTGCCCGCACACAAAAGCATCATGGTCCAAAACACCCGCAGCGCTACACTTTCGACATTTTTCATGTCTACTACAACTGATGCTATTGCATTGTGGTTACACTAAAGCTGTTTGAAGGCTTACCAATTTGAGCCAGCGAAATGAATACCTATGAGGTATGGCCAAATGATGACCGCCAAGACACCCCACCAAAATGAGAGCTTTAGATACCCAATTGTAAAAAGCCACAACCCAAACCACAGCGCCCCACCAAACGTGTGTTGTTCAATTTTAATGCGTTGCATATGTATATAGTATACCTCTCCCTCTATGGGTCGCCGCGGCACTGTGCACTTTATTTTTGGTAGAATATCGACATGGCTTCAAAACAACTCCCATCTGGCACCATTCATCCCCTGCCCAAAGATTTTCGAGACTCCATTTCAACTGATCCAAAAATCATGACACTCTGGCAAGACATTACGCCCTTAGCGCGCAATGAGTGGATCTGCTGGGTCACGTCAGGAAAAAAGGAGGAGACGCGCGGCATTCGTATCAAAAAAGCGCTCTCCAAAATGCGTGGTGGTATGCGCCGCCCCTGCTGCTGGGCCGGCTGTCCTCATCGGTAAAAAGAAAAGGCTGCTGATTAGCAGCCCTAACCTCCTCACACGTATTCAAACTTTTTTTATTTGACGGACAGGGGTATTACAAACCCCATGGTCCCCAAAATCAACTCTGACCCATGGTCCATCACGAAACTTAGCAAACCCGAGTATTATCCCCACCGTAGTCGCTGGCACCATAACTTTTCGGGCAAAATCAGGGATTGGTCTTTTTGTTAAAACTGTATCCCCCGCCCTAAAAGTAGGTTTTGGTTTTGACGAAGCTTGTATGCTCTGCACACTGACGGATGCTGAATCCCCTGATGATTCTCCAGACGGTTTGACAGGTGATTGTTCAGATCGAGACTTTGGTGGCTGATAAAACGGTGGTCTGTACGGCAGCTTTGGGCTTGGTGGAGGTGCTGGTTCTGGTGGATCTTCAGACAAAATCTTCCTAGTATCTTGCATCCACGCTTTTACTGCCCAAGGACTTACAAGCGTATCAAACCCTTTTATTTGGACATATCCCTCAGGGGTTATTCTCTCCACCTTCCTCGCACCAACTGGGGTGAAGATCTGAAGCCCCTTTTCGCTTTCTACAGCCGCCCGTATGCCGGATGATTGTATGATTTTCATCCGCGCTTCCATCGTCCGGGCGCTTTGAGTGGCCATCGAACCCTCCTGTCTATTTCTCCTCACAAAGAGACCTTCTACAAGTAATTATTTAACACCCTTTGGATACTCTCGTCAAAACCAACTTCACTCTTGCATGTTAGGCTACAAAACAATTCGGCCACAGGGTAACCCTGTGGCCGTTTAACAACCTCGTCACCAGAGGGTCGACCCTGCCATAAGGCCGGCGACCAGCAGGACGACGAAAATTATCATGCAGATGAAAAAGATAACTTTGGCGATGCCGGGCGGAAAAGCGCCGACATTGCCAAAACCAAAAATCGCAAAAATAATCGTAGCAATCAGAAAGAACAGTGCGAGGCGCAGCATAAGACCCTCCCTTGTTGCTCAACAGGTCGTCGAGTGACTTGAAAATACTTAGTAAGCGAAGCGTTGTCAAATTAAATTTATTAAAAAGAAAACCCCGACAGAGAGCCGAGGCTTTCTGTCGAGGTGAGTTATCTTCCTTAGCCTAAATGTGTTTGGACCTCGTGTGATTTTTGCCGAGCCCAAAGGCTATGGCAAGTCTGGAGCGCTTCTGTGAGTAGTCCGGCGCCACCATAGGGTAGTCACCTGCCAGCTGCCATTTGGCTCGGTACTGCCCCGGCGTCTGGTCGTGCTCCGAAAGCAGGTGACGCTTCAGCATCGTGAATCCCTGCCCGCACTCCAAGCAGACAATTCGGCCGGGGGACACCGACTTCTTGATCTGCACTGCCGGCATGGACTGCGTTATTGTTGCTCCGCCGCCGTTCTGAGCGATCTCGGACAGAGTATGATACACGTCACGGATTACGTCGGGGACGGCTCCAGCAGGAACCTCGTTACCACCGGCGTGAGCAGCGACTATCTTCGCCGTAAGCACTAGCAGTGCGGGGTTCGCAGAAGTCACTGATGCAATCATTGAGTTTCCTTTCCCAAAAACCTAGGAGTGAGAACCTTCTCTCATCCGAAAACTTTTTATCACGCATAAAAATGCTTGTCAATGACAATTACTTATCGCTCCACACGGCCAGCTCTATGCCTGAGGGTTCGCGAAACTGGAATCTAGTGCCCCCAGGAAACGAGAATACTTCTTTCGTTATTGCGCCTCCTGCAGCTTGTACCTTTTCGTATGATTCAGAAAGGTTCGTGGAGTAGATAATGACGAGTGGCACATTTGTTGGATTTTCTGCGTTAATACCACTATATACCCCACTATCACTAGTGTCGGCATAATCGTCACCATACATTGCGTGCGACCAACCAAACACCGTTTTGAAAAACTCTTTTGTGTTATTTAAATCAGTAATAGTTTTGGCAGGAAACTCTACATAATCAATTTGATTGTGCTGCTTGTGCATTACCCAATCATACCATTTTACCTTCTGCTCCGGCGGTAGGACTCGAACCTACCTACTATTACAAGACAACTTAGGAAATACCCTTACCAAATATAGTCATTCTTGATCAGAGACACTCAGCTTTTATCACTTTTTGGGCAACCCGTGGGCAACCAGCCTAAACTCAAAGTCTTTGGCTAGGCGAGCCGCGACATTACTAACCCAAAGAACAGTACAGGTTTAGAAGTGATATGGCAAAAACAAACAACCCCTCCGATAGTCTGGAGGGGTTTGTGCATATCCGCACTACTCTTCATAGTAATGACGTGTGCTTATCTCAGCACAGCGACACCCCACGAAAGAGGCATGATTCAGCATCAACTGCCGAAGCGCCAATATGGTCTTGTTAGTATTTTGTCGAAAGACGACCAGAACATCTTCAAACTCAGGAGTCCCGATGCTGGTCATGGTAGGACCATCGGACACCCCAGGATTGTAGTCAGTGATACTACCAATCGCCGTGTAGCAAAGACCCAGTTCACGAGCGAAGTAACACTCGGGATATTGTGTCATATTTATAACATCACCACCCCATTGGGCATACATCCTGCCTTCAGCAATTGTTGAAAACCGAGGGCCTTGGATTACCACCACCGTCACATCTGATCGGACTGGGACAATTATGTTTCGTAAAGCGTCTGCAGCTGCACGAGAACATGTCTTGCAGTACGGCTCAGCCATCGGCAAGTGGATGAGTCGTTTATCAACTGAAAAGGTGTCGTCACGACCCCAAGTCTGATCGATAAACTGATTTGGTATCACGAACGTACCAGGATTAAGATCTTCTCGCAGACTTCCGACGACGCAGGTGGCCACCACATGACGAACACCTAACGACTTGAGAGCTGCAAGGTTTGCTTTATACGGCACCTTATGTGGAGGTATTGAGTGTTTAGTGCCATGCCGTTCGATAAACGCGACACGAGCACCCTGCCACACACCAATCCTGATACGAGCGGACGGATAGCCATAGGGGGTCAGAGGACAGGTATCGTATTTTACAACGAGCCCTGGAAGATTAGTTACTCCCGTCCCTCCGATAATCCCAACGATTGATTCTTCCACCAGCGAGTTGCTCGGCAACGCCGCTGGGTAAGAGTCGCCAGATGAGCTCATGAATCACCTCACTGTTGTAGATTGCGTTTCCATCGTCAATAACCCATAGATCATCAGACGGATTCTCTGCGCCCCAAGTACAGCCACCACCGTGCGGTAGAGACTTATCTTGACTCAGGCACCATCCTGCAGAAAATATAGGCAAACGTCGACGCCATCTTTGCACCGCTTCAGAACTAGAGATATCAAAGAGTATCGACAACGACCTTACACTCCCCATTTCGTAACGAAGGAAAGGGCAATTTGTAACAACGCCATCAGCCTGTACTACGACCTGGTTTCCATAGCAGGTACAATCCAAACCAAACGATTCTCCTTCAGTTAATGCGCGAAGTTTCTTTTGTAGCTGATATTCGGTCATGTCGGTAACAGCAAGTCCTCCTACCACCGCTTGCGCAGCAGCAAGGTAGTATTCTCTTGACGTCATGGTTTCAAGTGATTCCAGCAGAGCCGGACCCTTCAAAATATTAAAGCCAAAAGAAGTAACGCCGATAGACCGCAAGTATCCACGAATTTCGTCTGCTCGTAGTACAGAATGTGGTGTAAGTGTTACCGAAGCGGAAACAGCAACACTTTCATTCTGTAGCAAACGCAGTGCGCGAATAACTTCTACCGAAGTGGCCGACAACGAGTCACTCAGACGCAGTTGATCATGAATTGACGGCGGACCATCAATACCAAGAGCAACGTGGACTTTGTGCTCGCGAAAAAACTTCGCGAGTGACGTATCCAAAAGCCTACCATTGGTCGGGACAATGATATTGGTTTTTTCAGGTAAGTCATCCCTATTCTCACGAACTCGCTCAATAACCTGCTGCAGTACATTTCTATTCAGCAGTGGCTCACCTCCGTACAACATCAAGTAGTATGGATCGCCATCAAGATGACGTTTGATGTGCTGCTGCCAAAGAGCGATTCCTGCGACCGCGTCTTCGTAAGCCAAGAGTCGCTTACCATACCGAAGAGCTTGCGCGGGCACAGGACAGTATACACATGCGTTATTGCAATCCTGCGCAAGCATGAGATACAAAATAGTTGGCCTAGAGAGACGGTGTGCGGCTTTAGCCTGCGCTTCTCGTAGGACAATTTCATCTTCACCAGGCTCAACAAAAAGTTGCTCTAAGCGCAGCGCTTTAAACAAATTCTCTGGGATATCCTCTCCTGCAACAATCTTTCCCCACGTCTCGATATTCATATAGATGAGGCGAGGGTGCAGCATATGGAAGATCGCAACGATTCCCATACGCTCCTGCATGTACAGAAACTTAGACAAAGCATATATGGTCATCATGCCTCCTCCTTAAACACATATGACAATCCCCTCAGCCTGCATTCGTAGCATACCGAGGGGATAATTTAGCCAGCTGACCGCCGCGATCAGGCTGGGATCGTCTTCGCGGCAGCCCACTGCTCGGCCGTCAGTACAACCGTACCACCATCGTCGTCCGTGATTGTAACCTTGCTATTGATCTGGTCGGTGGTAACCGTCGGGCAGCAGCCCTGGCTGCCACACAAGGTGTACACAGGGTTTCCCTGAGAGTCAGTGTGTGTCGGGTCCACGTCTCTGTCTCCTTCAAAGTGCATCATGAGGCTACGGAATGCAGCCTCAACAGCAGAGTAACACGACAATAGAGGCGGTCAAGATATTAATTGCTCCCAAATTGAAATACTTTTTTCGTCTCGCGTTCCTTCTTTTCCATTCACCACAACAGAGTCTGTTGTCCAAACAACATACTCTTGAGGGAAAACATACTCAGTCATAGTTTTATAAGCCGCAAATTTATCTTCGATAGTAGTAGACGTTTGGTATTGCTCATATGCTGCAAAAAATGCTTGTCCGCTTTCTCTTATATACGCAAATGCTTCTTTCTCTCCTCTCCATGGAAAATCTCGTAGTGCCAAATACCCGTTCATTAGCTGCGCAGTACAATATAACAGTCGCAAACCCAGCGCCTCTCTATATGTTGGCGTGTTTGCATTAAAGTAACGTGTGTTTGCCACTAAATTGTAATTAATTTGCTGCCACCAATCTCGTTTCTCCTGATCAGTTAGGTGTAGTCTCTTTGACAGCTCCTTGTCTTGAACAAGAGCAGTAGTAAGCCCATCTTTATCAAATACAACAGAGGCCTTGCTCAGCCAGGTGATGAGGATTCCATCCATAGAATTTGCTGGAGTTACTGCTGTTTCCTGTATACGCTTCAAATCCTCGTGGTCGAAGAAAAAAATATCAGCAAACATACCTTCTATCCATGTATACACTGAGCGAAGATTGTCGGTGTTTTTTTGAAAAATAACAACAAGATCTATGTCGCTGTTGTTCGACTGCCCACCTGTACCATGCGAACCAGTAAAAAAAGCTGCTTCTACCTCAGCCTTTTTCTGCAAAGCTTCAACTACTGCATTTTTCGTTAACATAGCGGGAGTATACCATTAGTTTTATTTGAAAGTTAGCGGCCATTTACTTATTCCCATATTTGGAACCATCGGCTCGAACTCAAAAAGACGTCAAGCCTCATAAGAACAAAGCACCAATTTTTTGGTCTCTGTTCTTAACTTGCTCCGCGTAGTAGACGACGTTAGAACCTATTTTCAGAATAATCCGTACGTGTACATTCCTAGTTTTTGATATGATGTTTCTGTATGAAGCTAACAAACGACTGCTATATAATCTTGATGGGCACAAAGAACTTCACCGAGAAATACTTTCGTGACGAGGACGGCTGGGTAAAGATTTCGGCAAGAGGAAAGAAGTTTCGGATGACCCCAGAACAACTGCTTAACCATCTGTTGCCCGCTATAGCTGGAGTAAAACCAAACCTGACGTGGAGTGTTGAATATAAACCCAAGAAGAAACCAGCTACTGCAAAGAAGAAGTGAGTTTGTCTAGGACTCTTTCAGGGCCTGTGTTATCAACGACAATGCAATGTTGAGCGCTTTTATTCTTCTTACGAGGAGCGTGTGTTGAGAGGTACCCTGTTTCAATTTTGGGAGCACCTTCTCGCACTTACTTATCGTTGAGGTTATTGAGCGGAGAGCCTCCTCCAATTCTTCCTTTGTGAACATAGTAGAAGTATAACAAGTTCTAACGTCCAACTGCCATCCAAAAATAGATGGCTCAAACAAAAGAGATTTTTACTGGCTCCGGCGGTAGGACTCGAACCTACAACCAACTCCTTAACAGGGAGCTGCTCTACCATTGAGCTACACCGGAATGTATTGTTTGAGGAATTGTCTTCCTCTGTATGATTTTAGCAGCTTTTCTCTAACCAACGCACTTTTCCTTTCACCAGCAGGTTCACTATAAATGAGTTCCCACACGCCTTCAAATTTTGAAGTGAAGCTATTTTCAAAAGCTTTTTCTTGATGAAGCTTAAGCCTAGTAGCCAAATCTTCAGTTTGACCAATATATATCTTTTGACGCCTTCTATTGTATATGGCATAAACCGTATACATATATATTGTGCTGCTCTACCTCCGCCAGCTGGCGGAGAGCTACACCGGAATGTTGTTCTACCAAAAGCAGAACAGGCTCAGTATACAAAAAAACGGCTCAGGGGGAAAGCCTGTTTGCTATACTCAATCTATATGAAACAAAACACCGCGAAGTGGTGGGCGCTTTTTGTGCTCTGTCTCGGCACGCTTATGATCGTTTTAGACACGACAATAGTGAACGTGGCGCTCCCCTCTATTAGAGCCAACCTTGGGTTTAGTGAGGCATCGCTCGCCTGGGTAGTAAACGCCTACCTCCTCACCTTCGGCGGCTTCCTCCTGTTGGGCGGAAGATTAGGCGACCTGTTTGGTCACCGTCGATTATTCATCATCGGCCTGTGCGTCTTTACCCTCGCATCGCTCGCCTGCGGGCTCGCGACTACGCAGTGGTTCCTTATTATTGCTCGGGCAGTACAGGGGTTAGGCGGCGCGGTCGTCGAAGCAGTCTCGCTTTCGCTCATGATGCAACTATTTACAAGCGAAAGTGAGCGAGCTCGTGCCATGGGCTTTTTGGGTTTTGTCGCAGCGGGCGGCGGATCAATCGGCGTACTCTTAGGCGGCATCCTCACCGCACTTAGTTGGCACTGGATCTTTTTAGTAAACGTGCCCGTTGGCTTACTTGTATTCTTCCTCGCGCTCTATCTCCTTCCCCACTCACGCACCGAAGTTGAACATCGCCACCTCGACGCACTGGGCGCTGGCACAGTGACACTCTCCCTTATTCTCGCTAACTATGCGGTCGTGAATGGCAATGTCATGGGCTGGCTTTCCGCGCAAACGCTTGGCTTGCTTGGAGCGGCGATTGTTCTTTTGTGCGCCTTTCTTTACATCGAGTCGCGTGTCCCTGCGCCTCTGATGCCGCTGCGCCTATTTCGCCTACGCAATATTTGGGTCGCTAATATCGTGGGCGTTTTGTGGGCTGCGGCGATGTTTGCATGGTTCTTCCTCTCAGCACTGTATTTGCAACAAATCTTGCAGTACACACCACTCCAGGTGGGGCTCACGTTCTTACCCGCCAACCTCATCATGGCCGCATTCTCGGTCTACTTCTCTGCACTCATCGTGATGCGCTTTGGTATCAAGCGCCCGCTCTTTGTAGGACTCCTTTTGGCGGGCATAGGGCTCCTATGGCTCGCACGCGCACCACTTGATGGTTCGTTCCTCGTTGATCTACTGCCGAGCATGCTGCTCTTAGGATTTGGCGCCGGCATGGCATTTAATCCGGTCCTTCTTGCTGCAATGAGCGACGTAAGCCCCGAGGAGTCAGGGCTCGCATCGGGGCTCGTGAACACGTCGTTTATGATGGGGGGCGCTTTGGGCTTAGCTATCCTTGCCGCACTCGCAGGCGCACAGACAGCACGCACACTTGCAGATGGCCATTCGCAATTAGAGGCGATCCTCTCGGGGTATCACATAGCCTTTTTAGTTGGCGCACTGTTTGCACTAGCTGCAGCCGTCTTGGGTGGCACCCTACTAAAGCCGAAAGCTACTACTGCGTCACTAGGTCACTAATCGTTGTCTTCACTTTACCGCGACCGCCACCTTTGCGGACATCAAAAACAAATTCGCCAGCGCGCATATCAACTAAGACCGAGCCACCGGAGAGTACGCCACGACTCACCATGAGCGAAGCTACCTTCGTGAGGATTTTGTCTTGAATAAGTCGGCGCAATGGGCGCGCACCATAGTGTGGGTTGTAGCCCTCTTTGGCGAGATATTCCATGACTGCGGGCGTCATCGTGAGCGTAATATCTTTTGCCGCCAATCGCGCGATCACCTCTTTTACTTGGATACCTACAATTTCCTTAATAGCGTCAGTTGAAAGGATATTGAAGATAATGATCTCATCAACACGGTTAAGGAATTCGGGGCGGAAGTGGTCTTTCAGCGCCTGCATCACGCGCTCTTTAGCGACCTCGTAATCCTTCCCATCGCCTCGCCCACCGATCGCAAAGCCAAGCTGCTCCATGCGGTCGATATACTGTGCACCGATGTTGGAGGTCATGATGATAATCGTGTTGCGGAAGTTCACGCGGCGACCTTTCGCGTCGGTGAGATACCCATTGTCGAGAACTTGCAAAAGAATATTGAAGACTTCTGGGTGCGCTTTTTCGATTTCGTCGAACAGCAATACTGAGTAGGGACGATGGCGCACAAGTTCAGTGAGCGCGCCACCCTCTTCGTGTCCCACATAGCCAGGAGGTGCACCGATGATCTTTGAGACACTGTGCTTCTCCATGTACTCAGACATGTCTACACGGATGAGCGCCTTGTCGTCATCGAACATAAACTCTGCGAGTGCTTTAGTGAGCTCTGTTTTACCTACTCCCGTGGGACCCAAAAACATAAAGGATGCGATGGGGCGATTTGGGTCAGCGATACCGGCGCGCGAGCGTTTTACCGCGTCGGCGACTTTCTGTACCGCATCGTTTTGGCCGACCACGCGGCCCTCTAGCACCTCTTCGATACGCATGAGTTTTTGCGCCTCCTCTTCGAGCATGCGAGAGACTGGGATGCCCGTCCACTTCGAGACAACCGCCGCGATATCACTTTCAGTAATTTCTTCTTTCAGAATTTTGCGAGTCTGCTGCAATTTTTTCAGACGCTTGGTTTTTTGGTCGAGCTCACGCTCCAGAGATGGTATCTCGCCATAGCGGATCTCTGCGGCGCGCGAAAGGTCGACACTCGCCTCAGCGCTTTCCGCCTCCATGCGCAGCGCTTCGAGCTCTTTCTTGATATTTTTTATGTCGTGCAATACTTGCTTCTCGTTCTTCCAGCGCAGCTCAAGCTCGCCAGTTTTCTCTTTCAGTTCGGCGATTTCTCGATCGATCACTTTCGTACGTGCCTTCGCACTGCGATCAGTCTCGAGTGCTGCTTCCTTCTTGAGTGCCTCGCGCTCAACTTCAAGACGCATGATCTTGCGGTGCGCGTCTTCAAGTATCGGAGGCTTATTTTCAAGCGAGATACGCAAGCTTGAGGACGCTTCGTCGATAAGGTCTATCGCCTTGTCCGGTAAGAAGCGATCAGGGATATAGCGTGCTGAGAGTTGCACTGCAGCCACGAGCGCGTCGTCGGTAATGTGCACGCCGTGGAAGAGCTCGTATTTTTCTTTCAACCCGCGCAAGATAGAGATAGCGTCATCAACTCCAGGCTCCAGCACATACACCGGCTGGAAGCGACGCTGAAACGCCGGGTCACGCTCGATATGTTTTTGGTATTCACGCAGTGTGGTGGCGCCAATAACATGCAGATCGCCACGCGCGAGCGCAGGTTTCAGCATATTACTTGCGTCCATAGCGCCCTCAGCAGCACCCGCGCCAATGATCGTATGAATTTCGTCAACAAAGAGGAGTACCTTACCTTCAGAGCGCTCGATCTCTTTCATGATCGCCTTGAGACGCTCTTCAAACTCACCGCGATACTTCGTGCCCGCGATAAGCGCACCAAGGTCGAGTGAGACGAGATCTTTATCCTTCAAAGACTCTGGCACATCACCCATAGCAATGCGCGCTGCTAACCCTTCAGCGATTGCAGTCTTACCAACGCCAGCCTCACCGATGAGTATTGGATTATTTTTGGTGCGGCGTGAAAGGATTTGAATAACACGCTGGATTTCTTCATCACGACCAATAACTGGGTCGAGCTTATTTTCAAGCGCAAGCTTCGTGAGTGAACGTGTGTACTTTGCGAGCGCACGAAACTTCTTTTGTTCGGTGGTGGTCGTTGTTTTTGATGAGCGCAACTCTGAAAGTGCGCGAATGATCGACTCGCGCGTCACACGGAAGCGCGATAGTGTCTCGCGTGCGAGCCCTGGCACATCGAGGATTGCGATAAAGAGGTGTTCGGTTGATACGAACTCGTCATGTAACTCGGTGGCCACTTTTGCTGAGCGCTCAAGCGCCTGTACCAACTCAGGAGTGAGATAGAGCTGGTAGGAAGGTGAGAGCACAGAAGCACTCTGCGAGCTATCGAGTGTTTCAAGGATAGTGTCGGTAAGCAATACCAAATCAACCTCCAGCCTATCTAAGACTGAGGTGACGAGACTCTCCTCTTGGGTGAGGAGTGCTGCTAGAAGGTGCATAGGGCTAACCTGATTTTGGCCGCGTTCTACCGCAAGCTCGTGGGCTTTGCGGACGGCCTCTTTTGCTTTCGTAGTGAAATGATTGAATGGAGGCATAGCGTGTGGATTAGTTACTAAGTATTACGGAGTTGTGATTGGTTTGGTTTCAGCGGGCTTCACTAAGGTGTAGAAGTCGGTGCCAAGATCGAGCGAGTCGCCAGTGGTTATCCCGATCAATTCTCCAAAGCGTGTCGCAATGAGTGATCCGGGGATTTTTGACTGTGAACTCACCTCAATTTTGGAGCTTCCGGCTGAAGGTAGCATGGCGATGACGCCCTGATCTACTACATCAACACCCCCTCCTGAAATGCGCAAGATACTCTGACCCAGTTGGAGCTTCCCCGTATCAGTCAGCGGTATCGCTGCAAAACCAGTTGAAGTTCCCACTGACAGGGTGAGCAGTGCTATGGGGGATGTTGTTGCCTGCGACTTCTTGATGATCGCTGGCACCCGCTTTCCACTCGGGAGGATCGCTTCAAAGCTCACCTCTCCCGCATCCATGAGCGCCGCCTTGTCAGTAATTGCAAGTCCTGAAGTATCGATAATAACACCGCGCGCTACCAAATCATTACTCCCTTTTACTGTAATTCTGATGATGCCCTTCTGAAGATTTGCTATCGATTGTGCGGTGAGATCTTCATCTTTTACTACTACTGTCTTTACGGTGTTGGTGACCGGCCCATTACTCGACGGAGTAACCGTTTGAATGGTGTGTTCAACAATTTGATTTATAGTACGAGTCACCGACGGGGACGCTTGATTCATGAGAGATACCGTCACGATGCCGGTGGCTATGGATGTTACAAAACTCACTAAGAGCGTCAGGAGAATGATCTGATGCTTCGTGAGTTGCTCAAGATCCATGCCTCTATTATGCCATATTTCTATACCTCTTCGCAACGTGCGCGAGTATCTGCGCAATGCGCTTCGCGTCGCGTGCTGTAGCGCTTGGGAGTAACGTGATACGTATCGCACATTGCATCAGCTCTTCTTGTACACCGAGAGCCTGGAGCACATGTGATGGGGCTTCAACGTTCGTGTCGCACGCAGAGCGTGTTGAAGCAGCAACCCCTTCGCGTGAGAGCGCGATTACTGCCATTTGCCCATCAAGATGTGGAACGGAAATATTCAAATTATTGGGTGCTCGCTCATCCCCCACCGCACCGTTGAGCACAACATCAGGCAAATGTCTCAGAATTTCTTGCAAGAGTGTGTTGCGAATTTTTGCGATACGTTTGTTGGCCGCGTCTTCGTTTTTCTGTGCATCGCGCAAAGCCACCGCGAACGCACCAATAAGCGGCACATTTTCTGTCCCACTGCGCAAGCCCCGCTCCTGGTTACCTCCTCGCTGCTGAGCTTCAAGCGCAGCTGTGCGTCGCACATACAGCGCACCCACACCTTTGGGACCCAAAATCTTTTGTCCATCGAGCGTGAGGAGATCAACACCCAATGTATCGACACGAATAGTCTTCCACAGTGGCGCCTGGGATGCATCACAATGAAACACAATCGTCTTTCCAAAGGTTTTTCGTGCGTGACGAATTAGTTTCGCAATATCTTTAATCGCTTGTATGGTGCCAATTTCACTATTTATAAACTGAATAGATACCAGCGCGGTTTGTGGCGTAATCGCTGCTTCTAAGTCTTGAAGCGATATGCGCCCCGCCGAGTTCACCGGGAGCTCTGTAAGCGCTAACCCTTCAACTTGTAGAGCGCGCAGTGGTTCAAGGACCGATGAGTGTTCAATACAAGTAGTAATCGCGTGCACCGAGCCTTTTCGCAGCAGCGGACGCAGCGTGCCTTCAATAGCAAGTACATTACCTTCGGTCCCTCCTGAGGTAAACACGATTTCGTCGGGATGTGCCCCAATCGCTGTAGCAGTTACTTCACGCGCGCTATCTAACTCGCGTTTTGCTTCGAGTGCTTCTTGGTGTAAGGCGCCAGGGTTGCCGTAGACAGTTAGCAGGCGTACAAGCTCGCGCTTTACGCGCGGGGACAGCGGCGTTGCGGCGGCAGCATCTGCATAGATACGTCTCTCCTTCCAAAACATGACATTCTCAGTATACTTGACCACATGAACGGTGCATCTTTCCATATCCCCCCAGCACTTGCCTCGTGGCTTTCTGCTGCAGCCCCACTGTTGGCGATTGGCTCACTACTCTTCTCGCTCATACTCTTTGGCATTGTCTTTGTACAGCATCGACGCATAAAAAATCTCTCCGTAGGCACACACGGCTCACTAGAGGCCACACTTGCGCGCCTCTCGACAGATGTAAAAGAGCTGCAAGCATTTCGTGGCGAATTACAGCAGTATCTGAAACATGCCGAAGGCCGCATACACTCAGCACTGCGCGGCGTAGGGGTCGTGCGTTTTAATGCATTTCAAAATGGCGCAGGTGGCAACCAAAGTTTTGCTATCGCACTTCTTGACGAGAAGCAATCAGGTGTGGTATTTTCAGCTCTCTACTCACGCGACAGAGTCGGGGTATACGCCAAACCACTCGAGAAGGGCGTATCACCGTTTACTCTTAGTGCCGAAGAGGAAGAAGCGGTCGCTAAAGCGCAGGCTCAATTGGGCACACATCCTCGTCGTGAACAGTAACTACTATGGAACCACACACTACTCGCCCCGCTATTGTTGCCGTTGTCGGCCATATCGACCATGGTAAGTCGACACTCTTAGACTATATCCGCAAGACGAATGTTGTCGCTGGCGAAGCGGGCGGTATAACGCAGCACCTCTCTGCGTACGAAGCAACACATAATGGTCGTAGCATCACCTTTTTGGACACCCCCGGCCATGAAGCATTTCGCGCCATGCGCTCACGCGGACTCACCGCCGCGGATGTTGCTATCCTCGTAGTCTCTGCAGAAGACGGCGTGAAGCCGCAAACACTCGAGGCGCTCTCACTCATTAGCGAAGCGAAGATCCCCTACATCGTAGCACTCACCAAGATAGATAAACCAGGTGCTAATAGTGAACGTGCAAAAATGTCGCTGTTGGAAAACAATGTGTTTCTCGAAGGGCTTGGCGGTGAAGTACCGTGGGTCGCCGTATCGAGCAAAAGTGGCGAGGGCATTCCCGAGCTTCTTGACCTTATTCTCCTGGCTGCAGAACTTGAAGGCCTCGATGCTGACCCCGCAAAGCCGGGCTCTGGGTTAGTTATCGAAGCACACATGGACGGTCGCCGCGGCAATACCGCCACCCTCATCGTCAAAGACGGCAGCATCAAGAGTGGCGAATATATTGTCTGTGGTGATGCTATGGCGCCGGTGCGTATCATGGAAAACTTTTTAGGTAAAAATATTAAAGAAGCCCGCCCATCGCAGCCAGTACGCATTATTGGTTTTTCATCACTCCCTGAAGTCGGCACCCCCTGGCGCGTAGTTGAAACAAAAAAAGAGGCCGAGGCAGAAGTTGCTGTCGCGCGTGCAGAAATCCAAAAAACGAAAGCATCGCAAACAACCGCCAGTACTGAAGAGGAGGAGGGACTGCATGTTATTTTACCGCTCGTTATCAAAACTGACTTCGCCGGCACAGGCGACGCGGTCGTACACGAGCTGCGCAAATTACCTGAAGATCCACGTCTTGAAGTACGCGTCGTTTCAAAAAGTGTGGGCCCAGTGACCGAAGGTGATGTGCGCCTCGTGGGCGCAGCGCAGCCGGCAGGCATCATTGTTGGATTTAATGTAAAAGTTGAGCGCGAAGCGCGCGATCTCGCTGAACGTCTGAATGTTTCTATTGCAACCTTCTCGATTATTTATGAGCTTACCCAATGGCTGCAAGGTGAGTTAGAAAAGCGCCACCCACAAGAAAAAGCTGATGAGCGTACAGGCTATGCGAAAATTTTGAAAATATTTAGCGTCCAACAAGGAAAGACGGTGCTCGGCGGTCGTCTTGAGAATGGCACCCTTGTTGAGGGTAAGCAGGTAAAACTCATGCGCAATGATGAAGAAGTTGGCCGTGGCGAGGTGGTGAGCCTACAAGTTGGTAAGTCACCTGCCAAGCGTATTGAGGCTCCGACCGAATTTGGCGCAATGTTGAAACTCTCCGAAGATGCGGCACCGGGCGACTATATCGAAGCGTTTGAGGTGGTGATGAAATAATCTCTACTGCAAAGACGTCGAGGCGCGGTCACAAGGACCGCGCCACAATCAGTTCATAACCAAATAGGTAGGGGTATTTTGTATCCGGTAAAGAACACAAACCCCGAACAAGCTAAAACTGTTAGTAACAGCAGGTATGCCGCCCAGCAAAGTTTGAGCTCAAAAGTCCACAATGGAGGATCTAGTGGTCCATCTGGACTATCCCCTAGCGCACACTCCTCTAATGAAGGAGGCCTTAGTTGTGTCGTCATTTTCCCTCCCAGCTGAAGTTACTCCCACCTTTAGCGTACACCCATAGGCAAGCGCCGCAAGTGTTGTTAATCACAGCCGGGCGCGGTAACTTTATATGTGTACTATGGAAAGGCACATTATTACTGAACCTCCAGAAGGCTTTATCTATTACCAAACTTGGCCTGAATATAAACTTGCCTCTGATTTTGTAAATGGGAAAGAAATTTTTGCAAATATTCCCGGAGTACGTCTTGGTGCGTGGCCATTCATACTTGAGCGTTATTACAGCGATACCGAACCCGACTATAAGCTAGCAAATAGTGACGAGACCGCGCCAAACCGTGTCATCATATGGCAACGCATATTTAATAAAAATATCCCAACAGGGTGGTATTGCCCACGTACCAAAGAAAGATATCTAGAGGGTTTTGCAAAGGTGTCTGATGACTATTATGGTTCATGGTCTGTCCGCGCTCGAGAAGAAAGGAACAGATGGCTAAAACATTTCAACAATCAAGCATATAGGATTGAGACGTTGTCATTTGCAGAGTTTGCCGAAGCATATGCAAACAGCACAGTTATACAAAAAGTCCATCGATATTATATAGAAAGTTTAAATAAAAAACTTGCACAAGGAGCCATTCAATTTATTGATTTTCGAGGCGTTCGCGAGCAAGCAAGTGGTAAGTTAGTAGGTGGAATCGCATGTCTTAATTCACCTACACATAAGTCGAGCTACTATCATACTGGTTTTTATCTGGATATAGTAAAAAAAGACCCAGTTATGATTGGTCTTATGGACGATTGGTTTTCTCGAGCAACAGAAAAAGAGTACCAGTATCTTTTTCTCGGACTGTTTCAAAAACCAGACACTTTAGGACATATGCGTGACTATTCTTTTTTTAAATCAAAATTTTGTCCTTACTTTGTTTCACTCCCTCCTCCTCTCGTAAGGCCTGCCAAGGGAAACCTTGTTGGAGACGGTTTAACTGATTACAACATAATGTCAGTGCTTCGCTCTCTCGTTTGATTTTCAACAAATGGTGTAGTATTTTGGTGAGTATCCGCCCATAGCTCAGTTGGTAGAGCGAGTGCCTCTTAAGCACCAGGTCGTAGGTTCGAGTCCTACTGGGCGGACAAAAAGAAAAAACCTGCATTAGTTCGCAGGTTTTTTCTTTTTGTCCGCAATGTGTGCCGGGAGAGGGACTCGAACCCTCACGACTTGCGACTGGGGAATTTAAGTCCCCTAGGTCTAG